>Ga0209157_1000063_pt1 | contig 91290 bp, 78 predicted proteins | sample GraSoiAngelo_135_FD_185892 | JGI IMG/M metagenome (GOLD analysis project Ga0209157, IMG submission 185892) | Grasslands soil microbial communities from the Angelo Coastal Reserve, California, USA - 14_0929_05_40cm (SPAdes) (version 2) | ecosystem: Environmental > Terrestrial > Soil > Grasslands ... | reverse complement strand
GCCAGCGGTCGCGCGGGGGATGCAGCGCCGGCAGGGCTTTGAGCTGCGCGATGCGCTGGTACAACTTCTCCAGCTCCTCCTGACACGCAGTGCAGGTGGTGATGTGCCGGCGCGCCCAGACCGACGCCTCACCTGCCCGCAGGGCCCCCAGATCTTCCATCGTGCAATGCATCATGCGTGCGCTCCTTCATCGAGCATCCGCCGCAGCCGCGCGTGGGCTCGCGCCAGCTGCGACTTCGAAAAGCTCACTGTTTTCCCCATCTGCTCGGCAATCTCTTCGTGCGTGTATCCCTCGACGTCGTGGAGCCACACGACCGCGCGTGACGTCTCGGACAGCCGCTCGAACGCCCGCTCCAGATCGATGTTCGCGCCGACGTGCATCCCGGGTTTCCCCGGCTCGTCCTGCAACGACTCCGTCTCGCGCACCTGCTCACGACGGATCCGCATCAACGCCTTGGTCGTGGCGATCCGACGGATCCAACCCCACAGATGGCCTTCGCCACGATACTGCTTGATGTTGCGCACGACCTCGAGAAACGTTTCCTGCAGCACGTCCTCGGCGTCCTCGGGCCGCCGCAAGATCCGCCGGATGAGATTGTAGACAGGCGTCTCGAAGGCCCGATACAGGGCTTCGAGGGCTGCTTCATCTCCGGCTTGCGCGCGGGCGACGATGACGTCGGGAACGGCGAAGGCCACGGTCATGTCCGAAAAGTTAGATGCGAGAACGGGATAGATGGTCGCGACTACCGTACGTCGTACGTCGTACGTCGTGCGTCGGTTTAGCCGGAAGCCACGCACGACGTACGACGCACGACGCACGATACCTAAGTAATTACCGGGTAGTCACTTGAGGTGCAGCCGGATATCTTGGGGCATGCCAAAAACCGACGTGAAGGAATGGCTCCACCACTGGCAGGACGAAGCTGACGCCGCATTCCTGTACTTGGCGCTCGCCGGGCAAGAGACAGATCCTCACAAGAAAGACGTCTACATCAAGCTGGCCGGGGTCGAGGAGCGGCACGTCCAGATGTGGAGCAAGTTGCTCGCCGAACACGGCCATACAGTCGATCACGCGAAGCCATCTCTGAACGCGCGCCTGCGAGCGTGGTTCGGACGCCAGTTCGGGACGCGCTATCTGCTGCCGATGCTGCTGCGCGAGGAAGGCGAAGAGGTCAAAGGGTACCTCAACCTTCACAAGGCCAGCCGGCTCGCCGACGCGCAGCAGGTCTCGCTCCAGCTCGCCAAGGAATCGGCCGCGCACGCCGGCACGCTCGCCGATCTGGCGGGCAAGGGCGCCGAGCCGTGGCACAAGACGGGGTCAGGCGGCTTCCTGCGCAATGTGGTGTACGGCTTCAACGACGGGCTGACGGCGAACTTCGGGCTCGTGGCGGGAGTGATCGGCGCGGCCGTGCAGCCGCACGTGATCATGATCTCCGGGGTCGCCGGCATGATCGCCGACGCGCTGTCGATGGGCTCCTCCGGATACCTGGCGGCGAAGAGCGAGCAGGAGGTCTGGGAACACGAGATCGCAATGGAGAAGGAAGAGATTCGCCTGATGCCGGAAGTGGAACAAGAGGAGATGGCCCTCCAGTATGAAGCGAAAGGCGTAGATCCCCGCACCGCGCGGCGGATGGCGGAGGAAGTGATGCGCGACCCGGTACGCGCGCTGGGCGAGCAAGTCCGCGACGAGCTGAAAATCGGCGAGGCGCACGCCACGCCATTCCGGGAAGGATGGATCACGGGTGTTGCGACGGCGGTCGGCGCGTTCATTCCGGTGGCGCCGTTCCTCTTCCTGCAGGGACGCGCCGCCATCTGGGTGGCGTTTACGATCGCCATGTTGTCGCACTTTGCCGTGGGGGCCGCGCGGAGCTTCTTCACCGGCCGCGGCGTCATCCGCAGCGGCATCGATATGTTCGTGATTGGCCTGGGTGTCGCGGCGGTCGGCTACTTCGTCGGGGACCTGGTGGCCAAAGCCCTCTAGACGACCAGGTTGACGAGCCGGTCCTGCACGAAGATCACCTTCTTCACCTTCTGGCCATCGACGAACTTCTTCACCGCCTCATCGGCGAGTACCCGCGCGAGGACGTCCTGTTCACCCATACCGCGCGGCACGGTCAGGCGCGAGCGAAGCTTGCCGTTCACCTGCACGGCGATTTCGACGTCGCCGGCCGAGGCGAGGCGCTCATCGTATGACGGCCAGCGCGTCTGGAACACCGATTCCTTGTTGCCCAACACCTCCCACAACTCCTCGGCAATGTGCGGAGCGTAGGGCGCGAGCATGATCACGAGCGGCTCGAGCAGCTCCCTGTTCCCCGCTCCCTGCTCCCGCAGCTCATTGACATACTCCATCATCGCCGCGATTGCGGTGTTGTACTGCAGGGCCTCCGTGTCGGCCGTCACTTTGCGGATCGTGCGGTGGAGCTTTTGCTCGGCGGCCGGCGCGCTCTTTGTCCCCAGCTCGTGCACGAGCCCCCAGACTTTCTCCAAGAATCGCCGGATGCCGACGATCCCCTCGTCTCGAAAATCACCACCTTCCTGAAATGGGCCGAGGAACATGAGGTACATGCGGAAGGTGTCGGCGCCCCATTGCTGGATGTAGGTGTCAGGCACGACGACGTTGCCGCGCGACTTGGACATCTTGGCGCCGTCCTTCACGATCAGGCCGTGCGCGCGGAATCTTGGATAGGGCTCGTCGAAGTGCAGGTGCCCGAGGTCGACCAACACCATGCAGATGAAGCGGGAGTACAAGAGGTGCAGTACGGCATGCTCGTTGCCGCCGATGTAGCTCGAGACCGGAAGCCACTGCTTGGTGCGCGCCGGGTCAAACGGTCGATCGTGGAATTCCGTCGATGGATAGCGAAGATGGTACCACGCCGAATCCAGGAAGGTGTCGGAGACATCCGTCTCGCGCCGCGCCTGACTGCCGCACTGGGGGCACTTCACGAAGTACCACTCTTCATGGCGGGCGAGCGGGCTCACGCCCGTATCGTCGGGCCGGAAATCTTCGATGTACGGGAGCTGCACCGGCAAATCCTGCTCGGGCACCGGTACGACCCCGCACTTCTCACAGTAGATGACGGGAATCGGCGGTCCCCAGTAGCGCTGCCGTGAGATGCACCAGTCGTGCAACCGGTACTGCACGCGCGGCGTCGCGAGCCCCCCCCCGCGTTCGGCCAACCAGGCGACGATCTTGCGCGCGCCCTCGACACACGACAGCCCGTCGAACGCCCCCGAGTTCATCAACACCCCGTTCTCGGAAACACTCGGCAACTTTTCTCCCTCGACGGCGACGACCTGCCGGATCGGAAGCTTGAACTGCGTGGCGAACTCGAAGTCGCGCTTGTCGTGCGCGGGCACGGCCATGATCGCGCCGGTACCGTACTCCATCAGCACATAGTCGGCGATCCAGATCGGAATCGCGTCACCTGTGGCCGGATTGCGGGCGTACGAGCCGATGAAGACGCCGCTCTTGGTCTTCTCGCCGACACGTCGCGAGACGATGTCCTTCGACTGCACCTCGCGCTGGTAGGCCTTGGCCGCCGAGCGCTGTTCGACCGCCGTGAGCTCGTCCACGAACGGATGCTCGGGCGCGAGCACCAGATAGGTCGCGCCAAATACCGTGTCGGGCCGCGTCGTGAACACGGTGATCTTCTTGCCGCTCGGCGTCTCGAAAATGAGCTCCGCGCCTTCGCTCCGGCCGATCCAGTTCCTCTGCAGCAGGACGGTGGAGGAAGACCAGTCGAGGTTGTCGAGGTTCTGGAGCAGCCGCTCGGCGTAGTTCGTGATCTTGAAAAACCATTGGTCGAGGAACCGCTGCTCGACGGGCGTCTCGCAGCGCTCGCAGCGCCCGTCGATGACCTGCTCGTTCGCGAGCACGGTCTTGTCTTTGGGACACCAGTTCACCGCCGCGCGCTTCTTGTAGGCGAGTCCCGCCTTGAAGAGCTGGAGAAAGAGCCACTGCGTCCACTTGTAATAGGCGGGATCGGTGGTCGACAACTCGTGCCGCCAGTCGAACATGCCGCCGAAGCGACGCAACTGCCGTCGGAAGGTCGCGATGTTCCGCGGAATCAGTTTCGCGGGATTCGTCCCGATGGAGAGCGCGTAGTTCTCGGAATGGATGCCGAACGCGTCGAATCCCATCGGCTCGAACACGTCGTGGCCCTGCAGTCGCTTGAAGCGCCCGTAAATGTCCGCCCCGGTGAACGCGAACATATTGCCGACGTGTAACCCTTCCGCCGAGGGATAGGGAAACATCATGAGGTTGTAGAACGGCCGCGCCGGGCGATCGAGGTCCGGCTCGTTGGTGTGACGCTCAGCCCAACGGCCCTGCCACTTTGCCTCGACTGCAGCCGGATCGTAGCTCGGCATGTCTCGCATGATGGCCGAAACCTAAGCCTATCGGCGCGCGAAACGCAGGTTGCGGACTCGACCAGTCGTGTATCGCATCTCGGTGACTTGTCCCGCCGCATTGCGGACGAAGACAAACATGCCGCCCGCACCTCTGAAACCATCGCGGTACGCCGGTCGCAGCGCCAAGTGGAGATCGGGGTCGCGGTGCAGTATCAGTCCTCCCCCGCCCGTCGAGTCCGGACGCACCTCAACCGTCGTATTGGCCTCATCGCTGGAGTATGAGCCGAAAAATCCGGCCACTGCCTGCCGGCTGGTATCTGGCTCATCGACCCAATCGGCACGCACGGTGTCCGCGGCGGGGGTCACAATACGCAAGTCGTAATGCCCATCAGACCGGCGATCAAAGAGGACGCGATTCCCGCCGGTAGACGCAATGAACACCGATGGGCTTTGAGGCAGGAGTTCAACGCGGGAGTCCACCATGAGCTTGCCGTTCGTCATCACGACCCGCTGCGCAACCATGTTACGAAGGTTGCGGTACAGTCCGCCCTTATCGGCGATGGCTGCCGGTGGGACCGTCCGACGCGTCGGGGCTACTGCGGGCGCTGCCGGAGTGGGTGGCGGAAGAAACTGCGCGGCCGCGACATACCCCAAATCGGAAGGGTCGACGTTCCCGGCGTTACACACCATGGCGACGGACAGTCGCGCGCGCGGGAATCGCGCAATAAACGCCCGATACCCGGCGGTCGCGCCGTCATGCATCACCACGGGCTCGCCGCGGTAATCGGTGACGAACAGCCCCGCTGCATAGTTGATCCGCCGGCCGTTCGTGAGCACGCCCTGTCGCTCCTGTTCCTCGCGGAATCCGGCGCCGCCGAGGCGCGTGCTGTCGAACGCGGCGTTCCATTTCAGCAGATCACCGACCGTCGTTAGCAAACAGCAATTGCCGTAGATGCTTTCGACCGCCCGTTCGCTATGCCACGCCCCGTCGAGCAGCGAATACGACAGCGCACGCCTTCTCACCAGACGGGTGGCGTCGTCGCGCCAGCTGGTGTGGGACATGCCGAGGGGGACGAAGATCCGTTCGCGGGTGAAAGTGGGGAACGGTTTGCCGGAGGCGCGCTCCACGACCATCGCGAGCAGGTTGTAGTTGGTATTGCTGTAGTCGTATTCGCTACCGGGCGGGAAGTTGAGCTCGCGCAGGCGCCGCGTGATCGCCAAGACGTACGCGTGATCCAGCGCGCGCGTATTGCGAGGCCAGCCTCCGATGCCCGCGATCGAACCCCAGTCCCGCATCCCGGACGTGTGGTGCATCAATTGGCGCAGCGTCACGGGCACGCCGTAATCCGGCAGCTCGGGCAGCCAGCGGTGAATGTCGTCGTCGAGTGTCAGTCGCCCGTCGCGCGCGAGCAGCAACACGGCAGCCGCCGTGAACTGTTTGGAAACCGAGCCGGCTTCGAGAATGCTCGCGGGTGTGAGCGCGATCTCGCGCTCGAGATCCGCGCTGCCCCAGGCCCGTTCGATGATCGTATTCCCGTTTTGCGCGATACCCAGGACACAGCCAGCCGTCGTGTCGGAATTCCACGGAGCGAAGATCGAGTCGAGGCGCGCCTCGACAGGTCGCGTCACTTGCGCGGTCAGCCCGGGGGCGGCGGGGGCCACGACCGCCAACAGCGCGACGAGCATTGGGGCAGGACTTGCGTATTTCATTGCGCAAAATCTAGTTAGAGCAGTACCTTAGCACGCAACCACCCGAATGGCCATCAAGTCCCAGCAACTGCGGCAGAGTTTTCTGATTTCAGGGGCCGGCGCCGCCGTCCTCCTCGTCCTTCTCGTGGCGTGGATCACCAGCAACCGCGTGGGATCCGTGCTCCAGCAACAGGCCGACGAACGCGGTCGCGATCTGGCCGCGCGCTCCGCCGCCATCGTCACGCAATACATGCGCGAGCGCCGGCGCGAGGTGACCGCGCTGGCGAGCGAGCCGCAGGTGATCGCCGCGGTCCAGGACGCCGCTCAGGCGGCAACCACGCGGGGCCTCGACCGCGTGCCGATTCCCGACCTCGAGCGCCAGTTCAACGCGACGCGCCAGTTCGGCGCGGATCCGGTGTTGCGGGATTACCTGCGCGCCTACGCGTCGACCTCGGATCTCGCCGAGATCATCGTGACGGAGAGTCACGGGTTGACCGTGGTCGCGTCGGACCGCACTTCGGACTTCGTCCAACGCGACGAGACCTGGTGGCAGCGCGCGATCTCCGAAGGCCACTTCGAAGGGCAGGCCGGGTTCGATTCGTCCGCGAATGCCGCCTCGGTCGAGCTGGATGTGGCCATTCACCCACCGCGCCTGCGGCAGCCCATCGGCGTCGTGAAGGCGATCGTCGCGCTCGACCGCTTGACGGCGTTGCTCGGCACCCAGGAAGTGACGAGTGGTGCCTATCTCCAGCTGGTGGATGGCCGCGGCGACCTCCTTGTCACCAAGGATCCGGCGTTGTTGCTCCAAGCTCTCCCCGATAAGGATCGGGTCCCGCTCGGCGCGGAGCCGCGCATCGCACACGTCACGACGGTGCGTGACGAGGACGAGTTGGTCGTCAGCGTACCCGCCAACCAAGGCGCGGGAGGGGGGGGGACCCAATGGTGGGTGCTGTATCGCGAGCCGCTCGCCACCGCATTCGCCACCGCGCGGAGCACGCAGCGCGCGGTCTGGTTCGGGGCGCTTCTCGTGGCGGCCATCGCGGTCGGCGCGCTGTTCTGGCTGTCCCAGCGCCTCGGGCGTCTCGTCACAGAGCCCGTCCGGGCCGCTGGCGCGATCGCGAGTCGTGTCGCCGGCGGCGATCTCTCGGTCACCGTCTCGACCCATCGCGCGGAAGCCGCCGAGGTCGCGGAGCTGATGTCCTCGGTGCACTCGATGGTCGTGGCGCTGCGACGGCTGGTCGGCGCGATCCGGGCGGCAGCCGACGAAGCGGCCGCCATGGCGACGGAGATCTCCGCATCGACGCAGGAAATGAGCGCGTCCACCCAGGAGATGGCCGCCACGTCGCAGGACCTCTCGCGGCGCGCCGGTGAGCAGGCGCAGCTCATCCGGGCCGCGGCCGACGACGCGGCGCGCATCCTCCAAATTGCCGCAAAGCTCGCGCAAGGCGCCGATGAAGCCGCGCGCCGGAACGCCGATCTGTCGGCCCTCGCGCGCCGCCACAAGGACGGCCTGGACCAGAGCACCGTGCGTCTCGCTAAGGTGGCCGAGGAAGTCGCGAAGGGCGCGGAAGAAGCAGAGACGTTGATGCAGGCCACGGCCAAGATTCAGACATTCGTGGCGCAAACGAAGGCCGTCGCGACACAGACGAATATGCTCGCGCTCAACGCCGCCATCGAGGCGGCGCGCGCCGGTCCCCAGGGCCGCGGCTTCGCCGTCGTCGCTGACGAAGTGCGCAAGCTCGCGTCCATCGCGGCCGCAGCGGCCGGGGCAACGGCCGATACGGTGCGGGAAGTGCTCGCGCGGGTGCAGGCGACTCGCGATCGGCTGGTGCGTCTCGCCGAAGGCGGGAGCGCCGTTCGGGAAGCGTCGCAGACGGCAGCGCAGGGTCTGGCGATGGTGGCGGGAGAGGCGGACGCCAATGCTGCCTGGGGCCACGAGATCGCGCAATCGGCCGGCGAGCTGCGCGCGCTCGTCGAGGAAATCGCCAACCGCCTGACCACCGTCGCGGGCCAAACCGACAGCCTGCTCGCGTCCGCGCAAGAGCTGGCCGCGTCAGGCGAACAGCAGAGCGCCTCGACACAGGAGATCGCGTCGTCGGCCAATCAGCTCGCGGAAGCGGCTGATCGGCTCACCGGCGCGGTGAAGTCATTCCGATTGTTGGCCGACGAGGTGCAGCAGGCCGCCGACTAAGCCTCCGCCTCAAACACCACGCTGCAGCACGTCACACCACCTTCGGCCTTGGCGAGCTCTCCGCACGGGACCGGGACCACGCGCACACCCGCGCGATCCAGCCGCTCAGCCGTTGCAGGATGGTGTGTTGGGTAAATCACCGAGGCCCCGATCAGCAAGGCATTGGCGGCATCGGGTTCACCTGGCGCAACAGTCACCATCCCCATGGACCCAAAGCACTCCGGACTCACCCAGCGGTCATTGATCAGGAACAGATTATCCGCCACCGGCGTCACTGCGCTCTTCAGATGGAGACAACCGGTCACGGGAACGGGGATCACCTCATAGCCCCACGCGCTGAGGTGCGTGTCGAGCTGGGCAATCCCCTCGCGGTTCGTGCGAGACGACAGGCCGACGTAAATCTTTCGTCCCACGGCCATCACATCCCCGCCCTCGAGCGTGCCGGGTGGCTTAATGGCAAACAATGGTCGGTACGCGCTCAAGACGTTGGCGATGGACTCGACTTCGCGCCGGCGCACCGGAGCCCCGGGCCTCGTCATCACCGCCGTCTCCGCGAACACGAGCGCCGCATCCTCTACAAACACGGCGTCCGGCAATGCCGGCTCCGCCGGCGCGTGTACAATCGTCGCGCCGCACGACCGCAACGTCTCTTCATACACCGCGTGCTCTGCCACGGCTTTGGCGACGTCGATGGGCTCGCGGGCCAGGTGGGTCAGCTCGCACTCGACGATCGTCGGACTTACGGCGCGCGTCACTGCGATCAGCGTCAACGCGTCCTCGGCCCGGCGGGGAGATGCTCCAGCAAGTACCGCGTGAGCAGCGAGAAAATGTGCAGCGTCGTGCCGCGGCCCTCGCAGATGCAATGCGAGCGATTCGGATACGCCATGAAGTCGAATGGCTTGCCGAGCTCGACCAAGCGGTTCACCAGGCGTTCCGTGCCCTGGTAATGCACGTTGTCATCGCCGGAGCCGTGCACGATCAACAGGCGTCCCCTGAGCCCCTCGGCCTGATTCATCGGAGAGGCACGCTGGTAGCGCGCGCTGTCCGCCGGGCCGTCCAGGAGACCCATATAGCGCTCCTGATAAATCGTGTCGTAGAGACGCTCGTCCGGCACCGGCGCCACGGACATACCGACCTGGTAGACGTCGGGGTAACGAAACATCGCCTGTAGCGTGCTCGATCCGCCGCCGCTCCAGCCCCAGATCGCGACACGCGCCGGGTCGAGATAGCGGCGCGATCCGGTGAGGGCCCGCACCGCGTCCGCTTGCTCCCGGCTCGACAAAACGCCGATCGCCCCGTAGACCACCTTTCGCCACGCGCGTCCGCGCGGTGACGGCGTGCCGCGATTGTCCACCGTGGCCACCACGTAGCCCTGATCCGCGATCATGTGCTCCCACAGATGACCGCCGCCCCAGGAGTCCTGGGCAGTCTGACCCGCCGGCTCGCCATAGACGTACATCAGCAGCGGATAACCCCGAGTGGAGTCGAATTTCGCGGGCTTGATCATCCAGCCATCAAGGGTGACTCCATCAGAGACGGCAACCTTGAAGAATTCACCGGGACGCGTGATGAGCGGCGCCACCGCCACCCGCTGTTTGGCATTGTCGACCAGGGTCCGCACGACCCGGTGAGACGGCAGCTGCACCAGCTCGATTACCGAGGGGCTGTCGAAGTGCGAGTAGGTGTGAAAGGCCCAGCGGGCGTCGGGGGAAATGCGGTAGGAGTGCGTACCCGCTGCAGTAGCGGGCGACACGCGTACTGCTGGTTGTTTTCCGCCCAGGCGGGTGCGATACAGATAGCGTTGGGTCGCGTTGTCGGGAGACGCGATGTAGTAGAGCCACTGACCGGGCTCGTCTATCGCGGCGATGTCGACGACGTCGAAATTGCCGGGGGTGATGTTGGTGACTCGCTTGCCGTCGCGGCTGACGCGATACACGTGTCTCCAGCCGTCGCGTTCACTCGTCCACAGGAACTCGGTTCCCTGCGCGAGCCACTCGACTTCGTCCACCACGTCGACCCAGGCGGTGTCGCGCTCGGTCAGGACAGTCCGGGTCGCTCCCGTCGCCGCATCCGCCAGCATGACACGGTCGGTGTTCTGGAGCCGATTCATACGCTGGAGGATCAGCTCGTTCGGTCCTGCCCATTCCATGCGCGGCAGATAGTTCTCGCGTGGATCGTCGGGGATCTGGAGCCACGTCGTGGGGCCGCCATCGGCACTTACGACACCGGCGCGTACCGCCGAATTCCTGGTCCCGACCTTGGGATATTGAATCGGCGTGATTTTCGGATAGAGCGAGTCGGTGTCGTTGATGAGGAAATAGGTGCCGAGGCCCGTCATGTCGAACTGCCAATAGGCGATCTTCGAGCCGTCGGGTGACCAACGGAAGGCGTCTCGGAGATCGAATTCCTCCTCGTAAACCCAATCGGTCATGCCGTTCACGTGGAGCGAGTCCGCGTCGCTCGTGAGCGCCGTGATGGCGCCGTCCGAGAGTCGCTCGACGTACAGGTTCCCATGCCGCACGTAGGCCACGCGATCGCCGGCGGGCGAGAATTTGGCATACATGAGGGAGGACGGCGGAGCGTTCGGTCCGCCGAGCTTCTTCAGCGCGCCGGTCTTTCGATTGAGCACCCAGTAGTCGCCGCGGGTATTCTGCCGCCACACCCGCTGGGTGTTGGTGAAGAGCAGTAACAGGTTGCCGTCGGCCGACCATGCGTAGTCGTCGACATCCAGCGCCTCGCTCGCACCGGACGGCACGAGCTGGCGCGCGGAGACATAGACGCTGCGGTTGCCCGTCGCGGCCTCGTAGCGCACGATATCGGACGCATCCGAGTCCGCTGCCGATTTCTCCACTGTGGTATAGGCGGTGCCGTTTTCGATCCACCGCGCCGGGCCGAAGCGCTGCGGCGCGAATTCCGCCGACGCGAACATGCGGCGCATCATCTCGTTGACGTTCTCCGGCACCTGCGCCACCGCGGGTGCAGACGCGAACAGCGCGAGCAGGCCAAATACGACCTTCATGCTTCGCTCCTTGAGATCCTAATCAGTGGGCCGCCGTCGTGATGCGCACATTCCTGAACGCGGCGCGCTCGACGACGTCGTCGTTGTGCGAACAGACGTCGGACTCTGCATCGAAGACACCGACCGGACTCTGTGCCGCAACAATTGTGGCCAAGAGCGCAGAGCGCGGAGCACAGGCGAGGAGGCACCGGCGCATTTCGCTCATCTCAATCGCCGAAGCGCACACGACGGGTCTCCTGCTCCTGGCCCGTGGGGCGCGTCAGCGACGTGTACAGCTCGGGCCGGCGCGCGCGCAGCCAGCGCCGTCCGGATGAGGTGGGGAGGAGGGACGCGTCGAGATCCGCCACGACCATGTCGTCCCCCAACGCACGCGTCTCAGCGATCAGCTCACCATAGGGGTCGAGCACCATCGCGTTGCCGGTGCGGATCTCATCGTCATCGGGACCGATGCCGTTACTGAACAACAGGAACATGCCGTTGTCGTGCGCCCGGCTCGGGAGCCAGCGCATGAGCCAACCCCGGCCCTTGGGCCCGCACAGCTCCGCCTCGCACGCCGCAGGATCCTCCTGTCGACGTGCCCAGACGGCAGGGTCGATCGGCTTCATGCCGCGCGGGCTCAGCGAGTTACAACCGCCCGTCTGGCGGGGCGCGAGCAGGAGCTCGGCGCCAAGCAGCGCCGTCGCCCGGGCGTTCTCGACGATGTTGTTATCGTAGCAAATCAGCACGCCCACTCGGCAGCCGTGCGGCGTATCGAAGACGGTGTAGCGGTCCCCCGCGCAGATGCTCGGGTGCTCGAAGACGTGCAGCTTGCGGTGGACGGCCCACGTCCCATCCGGCATGGCGACGACATAGGCGTTGTAGACGCACCCGTCGGGTCCGCGCTCGAGCAAGCCCGCGCCGACGGTCATCCCGTGTTCCCGGGACAGGTGCAGCAGATACTCGGTGCATGGCCCGTCGGGGACCCGCTCGGCGATTGCCTCGAACGCCTCGCGCGAGAGCCTGCGCACGTGCCAGTAGCCCGTGAGGCACATCTCCGGGAACGCGATGATCTCCACGTTCGCGCGGGCGGCCTGCGTCACGACGTGCCGGACGCGGCCGAGGTTGTACGCCTTGTCGCCCGCGGCGTGTTGAAACTGGATGGTGGCTACACGAACGTCGCGCATGAAGCCGCCTCAGCGGGCGTGCCCGCCCCGCTGCAAATAATCGTTGATGTCGCGTAACAGCAACGCATCCGACCAAAAGTTGGCCATGATGCGGGGCTGCCAATCGGCGGGATTCACTGCGTAGTAGCCAATCACTGGACCGCTCATCCGAATCGTATCGACGGCTCCCCGCACCAGCACAGTAAATGGTTCCTTGAACGTCAGCTCGATCGTCACTCCGATTCGATCCAGGGTATCTCGCAGCGCCGCGACTTGTTGGGCCAGTTTTGCCGAATCGGCGTAGAACGCCGGCGCATCACGGTCGAGGTTCAGCCGGCGACGCGAAAAGAACGCGATCACGGTGGGCCGGCTGATCACGAAGTCGACTGCGGCAGTCTGCGACGTAAGCGTATCGCCCCGCCGGCGTGGCACAACGCCGGCCCAGAAGTACTCCGCCGCCATCGCGATCAGCTCGTCATCGGTTGCAAAGCCATTCAACGAGCGGGGCGGCTTGCCGGGAACGGCAAAGAAGTAGCGGGGCCGCTCGAGGGCGACGGCCGCAAAGAGATCCTTGCCATCCTGTCTCAGCCGGAGCGTGTCTGTGGCGATGCCGAGTGAGCGGACGCCGCGTGCTTCGAGGAATTTGGCGGCGCGTGCGAAGTAAGCTCCCAAATCATCGTTGGCTTCCGACTCCTCCTCCGGCGAGTGCCCGCGAGCGGGGCGCGGGACGGCGAGGATCAATGTGGGACCGCTGATCTTGACGGTGTCCACCCGTGGCATCGTATCCGCTGCGGACCCTTGGTCGGGAATCGTAAACATCATAAAGAGTTCTACGACTCGGGGATTCAGGCGCCTCAAGAGAGGCTCATCAGAGCGCAGGGAGTCTCGGTCTGGCTTCGACACGCTGTCAAACTGCGCCGGCGCCAGCGCTCCATTCGTGAGAAAGTCCACGCGAAGACCGACGCGCGGACCAGACGCGGGCTCCAGGAGGCTGGCGAGATGGCCGCCGAGCCAGGGCCCGACATAACCCGCGTAATCCCATTCGCCCAGCGGCGCGAGTTGGAAGGGTGCAGAATTGAAGCCTTCCAACTCGCGCAATGTGGTACCGATGCCAAGTCCCTGCGGCGTCCTCCAGCACCCGCGACCAGACGAGTCTCCGTACTCGCCGAGACTGAGGGCGGCTGTGACGAGTGATGGTCGACTCAAGGCAACCGTGTCCTGCCAGAACACTTCAAGACTATCGGAGCACCCCGGAACCACTACGACGGTGCCCGGTTCGTTGCAGGATCCCTCGGCGCAGTAAACCCGAGACTGGTGAACGTTGCCTGCCCCGAACACGCGTACGAGATCCGCATGACTCGCGGTGGGACTGATGGCACCGAATTGCTGGCCTGGCACCACCCGGAACTGGGTTGAGTCCGGACTCGATTGGTCGGCCCGAGGACGGCACGCCAGGAGGGCTGCAATGACTGCGACAGCTAGCTGACGCACACGCCTCCTCGCTCTATCCGCACTCCAAACTGCGCTGCAAATTCGCTCACGCCAGTGGCCAACGTCACCTATCGCTCTCGGATCACCATGCAACGACTCGTCGTCTCGCTCGCGCTCCTCGCCTGGGCATCGATCGCCGTCGCAGCACACGCGCAGGAACCACGCGTGCTCGTCTTCTCCAAAACGGCAGCATTTCGTCACAGCTCCATCCCCAACGGCATCGCCGCCATCCGGAAGCTCGGACAGGAGAATGGCTTCACGGTCGACGCGACGGAGGATGCCGGCGCCTTTACCCAGAAGAACCTGGCGCGCTACAGCGCGGTCGTCTTCCTGAATACGACGGGCGACGTCCTGAATGCGGCGCAGCAGGACGTCTTCGAGCGCTACATCCAGGCGGGCGGCGGATACGTTGGCGTGCACTCCGCCACGGACACCGAGTACGACTGGCCGTGGTACGGCAGACTGGTCGGCGCCTATTTCAACGGCCATCCCAACAATCCCAACGTGCGCAAGGGCAGCTACCGCGTGCTCGACACGATGCATGTGTCGACGAAAGGCCTGCCCGCCCGCTTTGACCGCGAGGACGAGTTCTACAACTTCAAGTCGATCGATCCGACCATTCATGTGCTGGTCGAGATCGACGAAAAAAGCTACGAGGGAGGAACGAACGGCGCTCACCACCCCATGAGCTGGTACCACGATTTCGATGGCGGCCGCGCGTGGTACACCAACATGGGGCACACGGAAACGACGTACACCGAGCCGCTCTTCCTGCACCATCTGCTCGGCGGACTGCGCTACGCGATCGGAACCGGGCGGGTCGATTTCAATCGCGCGCGGCCCGAAGAGAATCGCTTCACGCGGGTCGTGCTCGCCGAGAAGCTGGATGAACCCATCGAGCTCGCCGTCCTGCCGGACGAGCGCGTGCTGTTCATCGAGCGCCACGGCTACGTCAACCTGTACAAGCCGTCCGAGGCCCGAGTCCGACGCATCGCGACGATTCCAGTCAGCACCAAGTACGCGGACTCGAGCCAGGCGGAAGACGGACTGCTCGGCCTTGCCGCCGATCCCAACTTTGCGGTGAACGGCTGGGTATACATGTACTACTCGCCCGCGGGACCCGAAGCGAAGAACGTGCTCGCGCGCTTCACGCTGACGGGCGACTCGCTCGATCTCACATCCAAGAAAGTGCTGCTCGAGATCCCCACCCAGCGGCTCCAGTGCTGTCACACGGGAGGCTCGATCGCCTTCGACAGTAAAGGCAATCTCTACCTGTCCACTGGCGACAACTCGAATCCGTTCGCCTCGGGCTATGCGCCGATCGACGAGCGCCCGGGCCGGATGCCCTGGGACGCGCAGAAGTCGTCCGCGAACACGAATGATCTGCGCGGAAAAATCATTCGCATTCATCCGGAGCCCGACGGCACGTACACTATCCCTGACGGAAATCTGTTTCCCAAGGGCATGGCGAAGACGCGGCCCGAGATCTACACGATGGGCCATCGCAACCCGTACCGAATATCGGTGGATAAGCACACCGGTTTCGTCTACTGGGGCGAGGTCGGTCCGGACGCGGACGCGGACTCGGCGGGACGCGGGCCGCGCGGGTACGACGAGATCAATCAGGCCCGCAGCCCGGGGAACTACGGTTGGCCGTACTTCGTGGGGGACAACCGGGCCTATTACAAGACGACCGTCATCGATTCCGTCACCACCCAGGGCGGCCCGCAATTCGATCCCGCGCACCCCGTCAACAACTCGCCGAACAACACCGGTCTCAACGCGCTGCCGCCGGCGCGCGGCGCATTCATCTGGTATCCCTACGGGCCGTCGCCCGATTTCCCGATCGTCGGCACCGGTGGCCGGACCGCCGAGGCCGGCCCCGTGTTCTACCGCGAGGATTTCCGGAACGCGCCCAGGGCCTTTCCGCAGTACTACGACGGCAAGCTATTCATCTACGAGTTCATGCGGCATTGGATCATGGCGGTCACCATGAACCGGAACGGCGACCTCGTGTCGGTCGAGCAATTCATGCCGAGCGCCAAGTTCAGCGCGCCGATCGAGATGGAATTCGCGCCGAGTGGCGACCTATACCTCCTCGAGTACGGCACCCTCTGGTTCCAGGGCAACGATGACGCTCGGCTGGTGCGCATCGAGTACAACGCCGGCAATCGCAAGCCGACTGTCGTGGCAGCGGTCGATCAACCGAAAGGCGCGCTGCCCCTGCGCACCGCACTAGCCTCAGCGGGCACGCTTGATCTCGACGAGGACTCGCTGCGCTACGAGTGGACGATTGCGCGAAAGGATGGGACGGTGCTGCAGCGGCTGACGGAGCCGAACCCGTCGTTCACATTCACTCGAGCGGGGACGTACACGGTGGCGCTGACGGTGACGGACGCCCAGGGTGCGACGACCAGTGCGGCCCCGATCGAAGTGGTCGCGGGCAATCAGCCGCCGACTGTCGACGTCGATCTCGTCCGTAGCAACACATCCTTCTTCTTCCCGCGTGTGCCGGTGCGCTATGCGGTGCGCGTGAGCGATCGCGAAGACGGAACGCTGCGCGGCGGCCGCATTCCGGCGCGGCGCGTGGCTGTGAGCGCGCAGTATCTACAGGAAGGACTCGGGCTGAATCCGGTCGATCAAGGGCGACGATTGATCGAGGCGAGCGACTGTCTTTCCTGCCATCAGCTGAATCGCAAATCGATCGGACCGGCGTACAGCGACGTCGCGCGCAAGTACCGCAACGACAGCACCGCGACCGCACGTCTCGCAAAGAAGATTCGCGAAGGCGGATCCGGCGTGTGGGGTCAGGTCGCGATGCCCGCGCATTCGGCGCTCACCGACGAGCAAGCAACAGCGATGGTCGCCTACATCATGAGTCTTGCCGACACGGCGACGCGCGCGCGATCACTGCCCGTCCGTGGGTCCTACAGGCCTCCCGCGAGTTCGAATGGGGCGCCGCAGGGAGTCGTCGTGCTGCGCGCCCAGTACACCGACCGCGGGGCGAACGGCATGCCGGCGATCACCAGCGAGAAAGCGCTCCTGCTGCGATCGCCTACGGTCGTCGTGGCGAGCGGGGAGATGTCGGAAGGCGTGTCGAAGCAGACTGACGAGCGCGTTCCGGTTCCGATCACTGTTGTGAGTCGATCCAACTCGTCGGTCGCCCTGAAACAGATCGATCTGACGGGTGTTCGGGCCGTGACATTCTCGGTGGTGGCGCCGACGCAGTATCAGGCGAAGGGCGGGAAGATCGAGGTGCATCTCGATGCGCCGACCGGGACACTGCTGGGGGAGAGCGAGCCGATTCGGCCCACCACCGATCAGGCGCCTGCGTCGCGTCGCGTGCCGTTGACGGCGACGGCGACGTCGGGAGTGCATGACCTGCATTTCGTGTTCAGGAATCCCGAAGCGACGGGGGACGGGTTCCTGTTTGGGGTGTTGACCGCGACGTTCGAGGCGACGCCTAAATGAGCAGGCCGCCCTAATCTCCGAAGTTCGCCAGGCGGACGTCGATCACGTCCGGCAATCCCTGCAGCTTGTCGAGCACGCCGTTGGTCAATGCCTGATCGACGTTGATCGCCGCTAGCGCATCGCTGGGCCCTGCCCCGATCTGCGGCGGCTTCCGCGCCTGGTGATAGCTCGCGATGTTGATGCCGGCGCTGCCGAGCGCCGATCCCACGCGTCCGATCACGCCGGGCACGTCGCGATTGCGGATCACCAGCATCCAGCCGTCCGGCACGACGTCCACATGGAAGTCGTCGATCCGGATCACGCGTCCGTGGCTGTCGCCGATCAGCGCGCCGGTCACGCGGACGCGGCCGCGTGCCGTATCGACTTTGACGCCGATCGACGTTTCGAATCCGGTCTCCGGCGCGCCGGTGCGCGTGCCGAGCTGGATGCCCTTCTCCTCGGCGAGCACCTGCGCGTTCACCAGGCTCACCGGCCCGGCATTCATGGCCGCGAGCAAGCCCTCCAGTGCGGACACGAGCACGGGTCGCTGCGCCGCTTCCTCCCTGCCGCCGTAGGCGACTTCGACGGCTTTCACCGGACCGTCGGCGAGGGCGAGCGCCAGGCGACCCAACCGCCGCGCCAGATCGAGCAGCGGCGCGAGCCGCCGGAGCAAGTCACCGCCCATGCCGGGCACGTTGATCGCATACGAGAGATCGCCGGCGACGAGGGCCTCGCGCACGGCGCTGCAGATCTCCATCGCGACGCGCTCCTGCGCCTCCGCGGTGGACGCGGCGAGATGCGGTGTCAGGATCACGCGGTCGAGCGCGCGCAGCGGGGCGTCTGCCGGCAGGGGCTCGACGGCAAACACGTCGATCGCCGCCCCGCCGATCCGCTTCTCCTTGATCGCGGCGGCGAGCGCCGCTTCGTCGACCAGCTCCCCGCGCGCCGTGTTGATCAGCACCGCGGTCGGTTTCATCAGCTTCAGGCGATTCGCATCGATGAGATGGTGTGTCTGGTCGGTCAGCGCGACGTGCAGCGTGACGACGTCCGCGGTGCGGAGCAGCTGGTCGAGCGGCAACAGACGAACGTGCAGCTCGCTCGCGCGCTCGGGGAGGAGATACGGATCATGACCCACGACCTGCATGCCGAACGCGCGCGCGAGCTGGGCGACGTGCCCGCCGATTCGGCCCAACCCCACGACGCCCATCGTCTTGCCGCGGAGCTCGGTGCCCTCGAAGCGCTTGCGATCCCACTCCCCGCGCCGCATCGCCGCCGCCGCGTCGGAAATGCGGCGGACGAGCGCCAACAGCAGTCCCATCGCGTGCTCGCCCGCGCTGACGGTGTTGGCGCCCGGCGTATTCATGACCGCAATCCCGCGCCGCGTGGCGGCGTGCACGTCGATCGTGTCCACGCCGGTGCCGGCGCGCGCCACGATGCGCAGATGCGGCGCGCGCGCCATCAGGCTGGCGGTGACGCGCGTTTCGCTGCGGACGATGAGGGCATGCGCGCCGGCGATCGCCGTATCCAGCTCCGCCGGCTTCCCGGCGACATCAACGACCTCGATGTCGGGAGTCTTGGCGAGAAGCTCGAGGCCGCTACCCGCGACGCGGTCGGCCACGACCACGCGCCACGTCATTCCAGCGCCTGGCCGATCAGCGGCAGCAGCGCATCCACCGCTGCGACCGTGTGATCTCCCATGTGACCGATGCGGATCGTCGAGTCCTTGAGCGCGCCGTATCCGGCCCCGATCGTCCAGCCCTGTTGCTTCAGCGCGCCCACCACGTCTTTGGAGTGCTTCCCGTCGGGGAGTCGCAGGCACGACACCGTCCAGCTGTGCCGCCCTTCGCGCGGCAGGAACGTCACGCCATGGTCGGCCGCCCACCCTTCGACGCGCCGGCGCATCGCGTCATGCCGTTTCCAGCGCGCCTCGATGCCGCCTTCGCGCTCGAAGCGCGCGAGCTGCACTTCGAGCGCGTAGAGCAACGAGACGGCCGGCGTGTTCGTGGGCTGAAACTTCATCGTCGCATTGAGGAAGCCGATGACGTCGAAATAGGCGCCGCGATCCTCGAGCGTCCTGGCGCGATTGACGAGCCGCTCCGAGGCGACACCGAGCGCCAAGCCGGGCGGGAGCGCCAGCGCCTTCTGCGAGCCCGTGAAGACGAAATCGAGCTTCCAGGCGTCCGTTTCCACCGGCGAGCCGCACATCGAGGTCACCGCGTCGACCAGCAGGAGCACGTCCTCGAATTCCTTGACGACATCGGCGTAGCCGGCGACGTCTTGCAGCACGCCGGTCGATGTCTCGGAATGCACGCACGTCACGGCGTCGACCGGCGTGCGCTTCAGCGCGTCGCGCAGCATGTCCGGCTCGATCGCGGAGCCGAGCGGCACGTCGAGCCGGATGCATTCCTTGCCGCAGGCACCGACGATTCCCGCGAACCGCTCGCTGAATGCGCCGTTGACCAACGACAGCGCCCGGCGGCGTACGCCGTTGCGCACCGCCATCTCCATGAACCCAGTCGCCGACGTCGTGCCGATGAACACCGGCCGCGCCGTCCGACACACCGCGCCGAGTTTCGGCGCGATGCCCTGGAGCAGCTTTTCCATTGCCGCGGACCGATGCCCGATCATCGGCCGGACCATCGCCTCGAGCACTTCGGGATGAACGTCGGTGGGTCCAGGGAGGAAGAACTTGCCGAATGTCGGGACACCGACCCCGTGGGTCGGCACGGAGGCGGTGGATGTCATGCGCTGGCTCGCTCGAGCTCTTCGACGAGTCCGCCCATCACCACCTCGCTCGTCTTCACCAGCCGGACGCCCTCCTCGCCCCACTCCTTCAGCAGATGCTCGGCCACGTCGCGGTCGATCGGCTTCATGGCGTCGACCACGGCGAACAGGCGCACCTGGGGCCGGTGCTGGAGCAGGCCTTCGATCGCGTACTTGTCACACACGTCCAGCGCGACACCGTAGAGCACGATGTCATGGGGGCTCAAGGCGTCGAGGACGGGCAGCACGTTGGGATTTGAAAAGACATCGAACCGGTGCTTGTGAAAGAGGAGATCACCGCGATGGTCACGGACCTTCGCCGCAAGCGCCGAACCGTCTTGGAGCTCGGGCTCGATCACGAGCGGGTCTCGCAGCGCCGTTTCGGGGATTTTCCGCTGCCCCAGCGTCCCGCGCAGACAATGCGGCGGGAACGTCGTCTTCCAATCGGGATGTGCGGAGATCTCGCTGTGGTTGAGGACGTGATCGTCGGCGCTGGCCACGATGCAAATACCATGGCCGTGTGCGTAGTCGGTGAGCTTCTTGAGATTGGGAATGAGCTGCTCGGCGTCGGGCACGTACAGCTTGCCGTCCGCCTTCATGAAGTCGTACTGGGTATCGACGTCCCAGAAAATGACGCGTGGAGATGCTACGGCCATCCAGTGCACTCCTCAGGGTAGGGGCGGCAACCGGGGAATCTCTCCGGGAGGCGCGGGGGGTGTCAACCGAGCAAGAAACTCTACAGCGTGAGCGCTACGGCCACTTCGTCGCAGGGCGTGCTGGCGTGACAACGCGCGCAGTCGGCCCAGACCTTGAGCGGGAACTGCTCCTTTTCCACCACTCGAAAGCCAAGTCGCATGAAGAACAGGGGTTTGCGCGTCAGCCCGAAGACCTCATTCAAGCCGAGCGCGCGCGCATCCACGAGCAAGGCTTCCACGAGCGCCTTGCCGACGCCGCGCCCCTGCTGGTCGTCCCGCACGGCGAGTCCCGCGATCTCCGCGAGCCCGGTGCTGTAGACTTTGAGGCTGCCCGTGCCGACCAGACCCCCGTCGGGTGCCTCGGCCACGACGTACTCCTTGATGTGCCGGCACAGGTCATAGTTCGAGCGCGGCAGGAGATCTCCGCTGGCGACGAAGGGAGCCATCAGCACCTCCATCGCTGCCACATCAGCGAGCGTGGCGGGGCGAAGCTTCGTCGCGGTTCCTACGGACAGGCTGGTCAAGCAAGTACCTCTTCGAGAATCGTGGCGCCCCGCTCCAGCTCCTCACGCGTGATCGTGAGCGGCGGGACGATGCGAATGACGTTCGGGCCCGCCGTCAGCACGAGCAGATGGCGCTCCCGGGCCGCCGCGACGAACGGCGCAGCGGCTTCGGTGAGCTCGAGGCCCCACATCAGCCCGCGACCTCTCGCTTCCTTCACGCGCGCGCTGCGCGTGGCAAGCGCGCCGAGCCGCGCGCCCAACCATTCGCCCTTGGCGCGCACCGCGGCGAGGAATTCCGGTTCGGCGATCGTCCGCACGACGTCGAGCGCCACGGTGGCGACAAACGGCCCGCCCCCGAACGTTGTCGCGTGGTCGCCCGGCGCGAGCGACGCCGAAATCCGGTCATTCACGAGTATCGCGCCCATCGGCAGCCCGCCGGCGAGCGGCTTGGCGAGCGTGTAGATGTCGGGGACGACCCCTGCCTGCTCCGCGGCAAACAACGTCCCCGTGCGCCCGAGACCACATTGCACTTCGTCAAAGATCAACGCGCAGCCGCTGGCGTCGCAGTGTTCGCGCAGGAACACCAGAAACTCGGCGGCGACGGGGCGCACGCCCCCTTCGCCCTGCACGGGTTCGATGATGACGGCCGCCGTGCGCTCGGGCGTGATGGCGCGCTCCGCGGCCTCGACGTCACCGAGCGGAATGATGTGCACGTCCGCGAGCAGCGGCTCGAAGGGCCGGCGGTAGTCGGGCCGATCCGTTGCGGCGAGCGAGGCGAACAGCCGGCCATGGAAGGAACCGGTGAACGCGACGATGTCGGTCTTCTTCGACCATTTGCGGGCGAACTTGAACGCGCCCTCGTTCGCCTCGGTGCCCGAATTACAGAAGAACGCCTGACCCGCGAACGATTTCGTCAGCTCGGCGGCGAGCCGGTCGCCGGGCTCGGTGCGATAGAGATTGGAGACGTGAATCAGTCCCGAGTCGAGCGCGCGCACGACGGCGTCCCGAAGCACGGGGCTGTTGTAGCCCAGGGCATTGACCGCAATGCCCGCGACGAAGTCGAGATAGCGCGTGCCGTCCTCGGCGATGAGCTCCGAGCCTTCGCCCGCGACGAAGAGCGGGCCAACGCGCGTGTAGACGCCGAGGAGTGCCGTGGCGTCCGACGAGGTCAGCGGCAGTGTCACGCGGGTTGGACGGCCGAAACGGACGGGGGGAGGACCGCGAGCAGGCGGGTGCCGGCGGTGGCATGCTCGAACATATCGAGATCACCAATCCGTACGGCCCGAACACCCGCCCGCAAAGCTTGCGCGGCGGCGCGCAATTTGGCGGCCATACCGCCCGTCGCGACGCCTCCTTCAATCATTGCCTCGATTTCGGCAGCCGCAAGGGTGGGTTGCGTGACCCCGTCGATCGTCACGCCCGGGACGTCGGAGACGAAGAGGAGCTCCTGCGCTTCGAGCGCCGCGGCAATCGTGGCGGCGGCCTGGTCGGCATTGACGTTGAGGGGCCGCACGGGGGCGGTGACCGACGGCGCGACGGGCGCCACCACGGGCGTGAGTCCGGCCAGAAGGAGGCTGTGCAGGAGAGACGCCCGCACGTTCACGATTTGGCCCACCTCGCCGAGCGTTGTTCCGTTCTGAAGCGGCTCCGCCGTCAGCAGGCCCCCGTCCACGCCCGACAGCCCAATGGCGTCGAGGCCCGCGGCGCGGAGCGCGGTCACCAGCATGCGATTGATCGGCCCTCCGAGCACCATTTCGACGAGCTGGGCGATCTCGGGCGTCGTGACGCGCAAGCCGTCCCGCTTTTCCACGGGCAAGCCGAGCCGGCGCGACCAGGCGCTGACCGCCTGTCCACCGCCGTGAACGACTACCGACGGCCCAAGCGTAGCGAGTGCCCGGGCGCAAGCCGACATCCACTCGGGGCGATCCAGCTCGTTGCCGCCGATTTTGACGACTCGCGTCAGCACAGGTGGTTCACACCCTGAAGGGTGTGCTCGGCGAACATTGTCCTTAAGGACGGTGCAGTGCCGAGCACAGGCTTTAGCCTGTGAATCAGCATGTGAGTCCTGCCGTTTCTGGGAGCCCCAGCATCACGTTCATGTTCTGGATGGCCTGCCCCGCGGCGCCCTTCACGAGATTGTCGATCGCGGCGATCACTGTCAGCCGTGGGCGTCGGACATCCTGCACTTCCGCCACGCCGATAGCGACGCGGTTACGGTGGACGACGTCCTTGAGGGACGGCAGCGCGCCATGCATCACCTGTACGCACGGCTCGGCGTCGTAGGTGGCGCTGTAGAGGCCCTCCGCGGTGGCTTGATCGAGCACGCGGGTCAGCGGCACGTGAATCGTCTCGAGGATGCCCCGCTTCACTGGTAACAGATGGGGCGTGAAGACGAGATCGCCCGTGAACCCGCCCTCGCGTGACAGCGACTGCTTCAGCTCGGCGAGATGGCGGTGCGTGTTGCCGATCGCGTAGGCGCGGTAGTCCTCGGCGACTTCCCCGAACAGCAATTCACGTTTGGGATTGCGGCCGGCGCCGGTGACCCCGGACGCCGCGTCGATGATCACTTCGCGCGACGGATCGATCAGTCCGAGCTGGGCGAGCGGGATCAGCGCGAGCAGCGCGGCCGTCGGATAGCATCCCGGATTGGCGACGAGCTCCGCATCGGCAAGGCGCGGACGCGTGAACTCAGTGAGGCCATACACGGCATCGGGCGACAGCCGGAAGTCGGCCGAGAGATCGACCGCGCGTTTTCCGCCGGCGCGCGCCTCGTGGACGTAGCGCGCCGAGACGCCGTGCGGCAGCGCCGAAAGAATGATCTCGGCCTCGTGCCACGGCGCGTCGTCGGCCTTGATGAGCTCATGGCCGTCGACCCACTCGCCCGCCCGGGACTCGGCGGTCGCGAACGCGACCGTCGCGTCCGGATGGCCATGCAGTAGCCGCAGCAACTCCTGCCCGACATAGCCGGACGCGCCCAGCACGCCGACCGGGACGGATGCATGATTATTCATTTGAGCGGAAAATTATGCAGCCGCCGAGGGCAATGCAAGTCCGGGTTACGTCACCCGTTCCAACCTCGGATTAGGCCGGTACGATCTGCCCACCTTGGCGCACGGCTTGCCCTCAAGCATCACGACATCGGCCGTGAAATCGAAGCGACCCTGGAACAGGCTCGAACCCACGCCGTACGCGTCTACCGGCACGTCCTGCTCCTCGAACTGCCGGATCTTCTCAACGGTGAAGCCACCCGAGACGACGATCTTCACCTGCTTGAAGCCCTCAGCGTCCAAAGCGCGACGGACGTTCCAGACGAGCTGCGGGTTCACGCCGGTCGGCCTGAACGTCCCCATCTGTGGAATGACCGATTTATCGACGAGGGTTTCGGAGGTATCGAGCCGCACGCCGTACAGCTGGTCGCCGAGCGCGCGGGCGACGGCGAGCGACGTGCCAACGCAGTCGTTATCGAAATCCACGAGCGTGATCAGGCGAATCGACGGATCGCTCTGTTCGGCGAACTTTCGCGACGCGAGGACGGTATCGCCGCGATACGCGGCGATCAACGCGTGCGGTACGGTACCGATGCCTTCGGAGCCCCACCACGACGCCTGTGCGTCAGTGGACACGCCGATCGCGCCGGCGATGTGCGCGGCGTAGCCATCGCCCGTTTGCACGAGCCAATGGTCGTGGCGCGCCGGGAAGAACATCACTTCCTTCGGCTTCGCCGCTTCGACGACCTGTCGCGTGTTCGTGCCGACGCGCGTGCGTCGCGCCAGTACGCCGAGGTAGAGCGTCTCGAGCACCGCGAAGGCGTCGTATGGCCCCTCGATGAGCAGGACCGTCTCCCACGGCTGGATTTCCTCTCCATCATAGAGCGCATGAACGACCAGCTCATCCCAGCTCTCGGCGCAGAGCTTCAGAATCGCAATCGCTTCGTCGATGCCGCCCAGGTAGGCATGCGCCTTGCCGAACACCTGCATCGTCACGCGTGGGCGATGCTTGTCTTTGCGTAAGAGATCGCGCGCCCGCACGAAGTATTTGTCGGAGTAATAACCCTCCCGCATCTTCTCGACGGGGAGGTGAAAGATCGACGGATCGAGACGCTTGCGACGCGGAGCCCCCGGAGCCCCTCCCATTCAGCGCCAACCCGGCCAGACAAACGTGGCGGTCAGGGTGTCGCCCGTGGGCAGCGCGAGCTGTCGCCCGACGTTATTGAGCCGTCCGCAGATCGTGCCGAGCGGCTCCGTGTCAGCGGGGCGGGCGACGCGGAGGCAGACGACGTCGGCGTCGAGCGCGAGCGCGCGCTCGCGTGCCGAGCGCGCCGGATCGGGTCGCGTGAGACTCAGCACCAGCGTGGTCGCGCGCCCCCGGAGCACGAGCTGCACGAGGCGCGGCGGCTCGTCCGGCACCAGATCCATCGGCCGTGGCGCGCTGACCGTGTCCCCGCGCACCAGGTTGAGAATGACCCGCGCTCGCCTGGGCCGCACGACCGCTTCGAGCCGGAAGGCGCGCGTGGAATCGCCGAGCTCGAAAACTTCCGCGGGACGGGCTTCGCCACCGGCGAACTCCCGCTCGAGAATCAGCTCCACGCGCATCGCGTTCGATACCGCCCCTCGCTTGCCGGTGCCGAACGGGTAGATCCGCGCCGTATCGCTCCATGCCAATCGCACGAGGCGCCGGTAGGTGTCTTCCTCCCACAACGGCAATCCGCGCCGCGAGCGTCCCACCTGGCGGCGCGTGAAGAATTCGCCGGCGAGCGTCACCGTATCGCCGAGCGGCGTCACTTGAAAGAGCGCCTCGACTTCGGCGGTGTCGGTCCGGAGCGTGAGTCGCATGTCGCTATCCAGCGGACCGCTCACGGCGCCGCTCGCGAGGACGCGGGGCGTCACAGAGGCAGGCTCAATGACGCGGATCCGATACGTGAGCCGGGTGCCCGGCCCTTGGAAAGCGGACAGCGCGAAGAGCAGGCTAGTGAACGACGATAGTCCCACGCGATTCCTCGAGCGTGGCACCGCTGCCCGGCCCACCCCACTGGCGGTGGGCGACCCACCCTCCGACGACACCCATCCCCAGCGCGATCACGACCCAGACGGCGAGTGTGCCGGCACGGATCGAGGGACGCGGCACCACGAACGCGTGCGGGTTGCCGGCCGACCGCGCGAGCGCGACGCGGACCTCGAGCTGGCTCGCGCGGGCGCCGGCGCAGTGCCCGCACGTCGCCAGATGTTTGGCGAGCGCCGCGCGCTCGACCAGCGACAGTTCACCATCCAGCTCGGCATCGATCTGCGCGAGCCAGTGCTCATGTGTGGCATCCACTCCCGCCATCAGACCTCCTCTTTCACGCGGTAGCGGAGGGCGCGGCGCTGCATCCAGCGCACGGCAAACGCGTCCAGCAATGACCGCCACACGCGATTCCACATACCGTACTTCGTCACGCCATGTTTTCGCGGCCGATGGCCGACCGGCACCTCGGTCACGGTGCCACCCTGCATTTTGATCAACGTCGGCAGAAAACGATGCATGCCGGTGAACAGGGGCAAGGCGTTCACCGCGTCGGTGCGAAAGGCTTTGAGTGAGCACCCCGTATCCCGAATCACTTCACCGTTGAGCCGGTTCCGCACGCCATTGGCGATCCGGCTTTGCAGGCGCTTCCAGGGCGTGTCACGCCGGTTCGCACGATAGCCGGCCACGGCAGTGGCCCCGGTGCGCTGCAAGGTATCCACGAGCGTGGGAATATCGGCAGGGTCGTTTTGCAGGTCGGCATCCAGTGTGACGACGATCGGCGCGCGCGCCGCCCGAAACCCGGCCGCGAACGCCGCGGTCTGGCCGGCATTGCGCTCGAAGGCGAGGACGCGCAGCTGGGGATGGTGTTGTCGCAGGGCCTTGAGCGCCGCGACCGACCCGTCGCTTGAGCCGTCGTCCACTACGATGACCTCGTACCGTCGGCCGGCGAGGGCGGCTGCGATCTCGGCGAGCAGCGGCGCGAGGTTTTCCCGCTCGTTGTACGCGGGCACCACGAGCGAAAGTTCCACGGGGTGAAAACGATAGCAAGTTGACAGTCGCTAGACGAGTGGGTAAAACCGATCATGCCTGAATTCTGGTCGCGTCGCGAGTTCCTGCGCTCGGTCGCCGGGGGCATGGCCGCGCAGACGGTGCTCGACATTCCCCATCCGATGCGGCCGCCAGGGCCGCTCCCCCCCCAATCGCGCTGGGCCGCGAAACCGATCGCGATCGCCAGCGCCAATGGCCTGCGCGCCGTGCAAAGAGCCTTCGACATGCTGCTGCAGGGCGCCGACACACTCGACGCCGTCGTCGAAGGCGTGAAGATCCAGGAGCTGGATCCCAACGACGACTCGGTCGGCTACGGCGGTCTGCCGAATGCCGAAGGGGTGGTCCAGCTCGACGCGTCGTGCATGCACGGTCCCGCCAAGCGCGCGGGCGCGGTCGGCGCGCTCGAGAACATCAAGACCCCATCCGAAGTCGCGAAGCTCGTCCTCAAGTACACGAGCCACATTTTCCTGGTGGGCGAGGGCGCCAAGCGATTCGCGCTCTCGTTCGGCTTCAAGGAAGAAGATCTCCTGACCGAGCACTCGCGCGAAGCGTGGCTGCGCTGGCGCGCCAACCTGAGCCCGACCGATAACTACCTCGACGTGCCCGATACCGATCACCTGGTCGTGACGAAAACCGGGACCATCAACTGCGACGCCGTGACGCCGCAGGGCGACCTCTCCTCGGTCACGACCACGAGCGGACTTTCCTGGAAGATTCCGGGCCGTGTGGGGGACTCGCCCATCATTGGCGCGGGGCAGTATTGCGACAACGATGTCGGCGCGGCGGGATCGACCGGACTCGGCGAAGCGAACATCAAGGTGTGCGGGGGCTTTCTGACCGTCGAGCATATGCGGCGCGGCATGAAGCCGACCGACGCGTGTCTCGAGACGCTCAAGCGCGTCGTCGCCGAAACGGAGGCCCGGCTCCTCGACACGCAGGGCAAACCGAAGTTCGACCTGGTGTTCTACGCCGTCACCAAGCGAGGAGAATTCGGGGCCGCGTCGCTCTATCCCAACCATTTCGCGGTTCACGACGGCACCGACGCCAAGATTCGCGACACGGCCTACCTATTTACGCGCGCCTGATTCTCCCGCTCGTCGCGCTCGCGGCTCCGCTCGCGGCGCAGACCGCGCCACAACCGAAGCACGAATGGGTCGATCATCTCTACCCATACGTGTACTACAGCTCGATCGACGGGCTCTGGGCCGCCGGGCACTATGACTGGTCGAGCCCGATGGGCTTCGCCGACCGGCCGGAGCCGAATTTCGGACGCGTCGCGCTCGACGTGGGCGCCAGCACGAAGGGCAGCTACGCGTTCGTGCTCGATGCGCAAGCGCCCGCGCATTGGGACGGCTGGCGCCTGGGTCTGACGCTCGGTCTCACCCGCGCCAACCGCCTGGGCTACTACGGTCAGGGCAACAACACCACGTACGACCGGGACAGCACCATCGGTCGTTCATACTTCTACCGGGTGAGCCGGCGGACGCACGGCGCGCGACTCACCGTCCAGCGCCGCGTGGCCGGCCCGCTGCGTGTGATCGCCGGCGCCACATTCGAGCACACCGATTTTCGCGCGCTCCCGGGCGTGACCCTGTATCAACGGGACAGTGTCGGCCCGTTCAATGATGCCGTCGGGCGCGCCGGGATCGTGTTCGATTGGCGTGATCTCGAGGCTGACCCGCACCGCGGCATCTTCGCCGAGGCCATCGTCGGGAGGGGGCGTGGCTACACGCGCACGACCGCCGCGATCCGGGCCTACGTGCACCCGTTCGAACGCCTGATCCTCGCCGCGCGCGTCGCGGGTGAACGGATGACCGGCTCGCCGCCCATCTCGGCGCAGCTCACGATGGAGACGAGTGAAGGTCCGGTCGTCGCCGTGGGTGGATACCGCTCGCTGCGCGGCTATTACGACGCGCGGTTCGTGGGGCCGGGGAAACTGGTCGGCGGCGTCGAGGCCCGGTATGGTGTGCTGTGGGCGCCGCGCCTGCTCGAGGTCAAGCTGTTCGCGTTCTACGATGCGGGACGCGTGTTCGGACCCGGAGAAACGGTGCGACTCACGAGCGAGGGCCTGCACAAGGCCTGGGGCGGCGGCGTCGGGGCGGCGCTCATGCGGAATACCGTGGTTACGTTTTTCGTCGGAAAGGGCACGGACGGGACGCAGGTCACCTTTGCGACGACGTGGAGCTTCTAAGCCGTCACTTCGCCGATCTCGACGCCCCGTTTTCTCAGCTCCTCGACATACGCCGGAAACGGCACCGCCTCGTCCGGCGTGTAGACGCCAGTCGACGCGATCCGGCCATCGACCTGCATCACGCCCGTGATCGCCAGGGAAAACCCCGTCGTCCGCATCATCGCGCTGATTCCGGTGGCCTTGTCATAATAGTCGAGCAGTTGCCAGGCGACGCGCCGGCCGTTGCGCCCCTGCACTTCCACGCGCAGCGCGACGAGGTCGCGGCCATTGGGTTTGGAGAGCTGCGGCGAGACCGCGGCGATGAACGCATCGCGGGGCACGATCCGCGTGCCCTTCACGGTCACCGGCTCCAGCGATAACAACCCCAGCTCGCGAATCGGGCGCATGATCGCGACGTGCCCCGGATAGCGCAGCGTCTTGTACTCCATCGTGCGCACGCGGCCGCGATACGCCCACGGCATCGTCGAAATGCCGCCGCCGGTGTGGAACGCCTCGAGTGTCCCGACCGGGCTGGGGAATTCGACCGCCTCGACCTCCGAGAGCGCATCCACGCGCTCCGGCCGGCCCTCTCGCAGCACCCAGGAAGGCGTTGTGTAGTAGTCGAGCGCGCCTTCGAGCGAATAGACGATCTGATAGTTGAGCGGCGGCTCAGGTTTCTGCGGCAGCCCCCCCACGAAGATCTTCACGCTCTCCGCCTCGCCGACGCGGCGAATGCCCTCGGCCGCAATGACATTGACCATTCCGGGAGCGAGACCACAGTCGGGGATCACCGAAACATGCTGCCGCTGTGCGGCGGCATGCAGCGTCTTCTGTTTCTGGACGATTTCGGTGTTGCCGCCCAGGTCGGCGCAGTGCAGCCCCATGGCGACAGCGGCTTTGGCGACGGGATAATTGAAATAGTACGGCAACGCATTCATGACCGCGTCGTGCCCGCGCATCAACGTGCGGAGCTCTCGGGCACGTTTGGCATCGAGGCGGGTGGTGACCAGCCGCTTATCCCTCTTCTTCTTTAGGAAGGCAGGCACACGGCGCGGCTGCAGGTCCGCCAGGGTGACGCGCTCGACGTCCGGGCGGCGCAGCAGGTCGAACGCACAGGCGGAACCCTGCAGCCCAGCGCCCAGCACGAGCATGCGCACCCTAGTCCACGCCTCCGATGATGGTTGGGGATGAAGCGGCGGAAAGCTAGTAGATTCGGCCACCGTGTTGCACCCCTCACAGCCTCCGACGCATGCCGGGGCCGCGGATCTCACGCGCCAGCGCCTGATTCGTACGGCGCTTGAGCTGTTCACGACCCGCGGCTACCACGACACCACCACGGCGCAGATCGCCAAGAAGGCCGGGATCGCCGAAGGCACCATTTACCGGCATTTCGCGAGCAAGCAGCAGCTGGTGAACGAGCTCTATCGCGCGGCGCAACGGTGGGCGAGCAAGGTCGTGCAGGAAGCCGCGAAGAGTCCCGACGCCAGGGCGGCACGGGCCCAGCTGACGGCCGTGGCTCACGGACTGCTCGAAGGTGCGGCTCATGACACGGCAGTCGTCAGGCTCGGACTGTTGGAGCGGCTGGATCCGGTGCTGGACGAGGAAAGTCGCAAGACAGAACGCGAGTTTCGCATGGCGCTGGAGCGCATTGTCGCTGAGGGTAAAGCTCAAAACTCGGTGCGAACTGGTGCGGTCGAGATCTGGGCAGGCGTCTGGTTAGCCACGATTCGCCACGCGTTGGAGAAAGTCGTAACCGGCGATTGGAAGCCGGGTGACACCGGCGTGCGGTTGGTCATCGATGCTGCGTGGCGGGCCATTAGCGCGTAGACGATGGGCCCCGCTCCGCGACAAAACCGCACAGTCGCTTCGCGGGGCCCATCGTCCACGCGCATAACTAGGCACTCCGTCGCAGCTCGAACAAGGCAATTTCCGGCGGAACGAACACCCGTAGCGGCACTCCCACTACCCCGATCCCGCGGCTCACGTACAACTGGCTGCTTCCCTGCGTGAAGTGCCCCATCACGTACTTCGTGATCAGCCGGCCCGGTGACCAGCCCACGACGGGCAGGTAGAACTGGCCGCCGTGGATGTGGCCGGCGAGGGTGAGGGGAATGCCGCGGGGCGCGGCGCCGTCGAAGGCACCGGGGCGGTGGGCCAGCAGGATGCGGAACGCCGCTTTCGCGGGTGGCGTGAGTCGCAGGGCGTGTTGGAGGTCGGAGTCCTGGGGATCATCGGCGCGCCAGTTGCGCGGGTCGTCGATCCCGATGAGCGCGAGCGCGGCGCCGCCACGCTCGATCACGTGAGCGCCATTTTTCACGAACACCTGCCCGGCATCGCGCACCCCACGAATCACGGCGTCCTCACCTGTGTACCGATCATGGTTGCCGAGGACGGTGACGACGCCCAGGGGCGCGTGCAGGTCACGAAACGCGCGCACGTAGTCGGGGATGTACGACTGAGAAATGTCGATCATGTCCCCGGTCTGCAGGATCAGATCGGCGCCGAGGGCGTTCGTCTGCGCGACGATGGCGCGCATTTTCTCTTCGGACATGTGAATGCCGGCGTGCACGTCGGACAGATGCGCGATGCGTAGCCCGTCGAGTCCCGCCGGCAGGTCTGAAAACGAGAGGGTGCGGCGCGTGACGGCGGGGAGACGTTCGGCGCTCCAAATGCCGTACGCGGACACGCCGAGTCCCGCGGCGGCATAGGCGTACGTGGCGCGGGCGAGAAACTGTCGACGCGACATCCGTGCGTCGTCCGTCGTGCGTCGTGCGTCGGGATTTCCAGTCAACCGCTCACGCACGACGTACGACGCACGACGCACGGCTCTTGCGAGGATATAGAGTGCAACCAGAGCACAGAAGATCCAACCAAGAAGCTGCCAGGCAATGAATGGAGCGATGTAGGGAACCCGACTGATGCCCCACAGGCTGCCCGTGAACATCCGCACGGCAACGATGCCCCAGGGAATGTTGAAGGTGACGAAGACTAGGCTGAGCCAGCGCCGCGCGGACAGCGGCAGGCGTTCGCGGAGATAGAGGTAGAGCAGCAGTTGAGGCGACGCAAACAGCAGCAGATAGATTAGAGCCATGTTGTTCCGTACGCTGGCGTTTTTCGGCGTGTTCCCCGTGCTGCTCGTCGCCCAGCGACCTGCCGGTGTCGACCGACAACTCGTCGCGGCGGGGCTGTGGGCGCAAGCACGCTACAACTATGCCTACTGGGACGCCGTCCGCGCGAACTGGGACTCAGCCTTCGCGGCGACGGTCACCGTTGCCGGGGAACGCCCCGCCCCAGCTGACCTGCCGTTCTTTCACCGGCTGCGGCGCTGGGGCGCGCTGCTGCACGACGGGCAGCTCGAAATCTTGGCGCCCCCCACGATTACGAACCGTATCGCCCGCCCACCGCTCGAGCTGCGGAGTGTCGAACGTCGCCCCTTCATCGTGGACTACGTCGTCAACGACGAAATGCGCGTCGCGCGGCCCGAACGATTGGCGGAGATCCTGGCGGTCCAGGGCATTCCCGCCGCGCAATGGATTCGCGACTCGGTCCTGCCGGAGGTCGGCGCCGCCAACGAAGCGAGCCGCTGGGAGCGCGCGGTCACGCAAATGCTCGATGGAGAGCGCGGCACGGCGCTGCATCTGCTGCTGCGCCTCCCCGGCGGTGCCGAGCGTGGCGCGAGCGTCACGCGCAGCATGGCACTGACCACACGCTCCCGCGCCGCCCTCGAAGCCGATACGCTGCCCGACGGCGCGATCTGGATGCGTGTCTACTCGCTCACCGATCCTGAGGTCCTCAACCGCTTCGATCGTGCCGTGGGCGACGCGCCTCGCGAAGGACTGCGCCATCGCGGACTGATCCTGGATCTGCGGGAGGCCGACGGGACGGAAGCAGCGCGCGATCAAAGCACCGCGCTGCTGTCCCGCCTCATTGATCGGCCGTTCCTGGCGGCACGGGGGCGCATACCGAGGTACAGTCTCGATTCCCTCGACTGGATCAGCACACCATCCGACACGATCTGGCCACCACCGCTCCGTGAGCGGATCGCGTACAGCGGTCCCGTCGCGGTGCTCTCCTCGCCGCGCACGGCGGGCGCCGCGGAAGATTTCATCGTGGCGTTTCGGGCGGGCGGCCGTGGCCCGCTCGTCGGTGAGCCGACGGCTGGGAGCACAGGGCAAACCGCGGTTTTCCCGCTCGCGGCGGGATGGAAGATCCGCCTGACCGTCTCGCGCGCGGCGTTCCCGGACGGCAAGGAATTCGTGGTAACGGGAATTGCGCCCGACATCCCGATAGCAGTACGGGTCGAGGACGTGCTCGCAGGACGCGACGCGGCGCTGGATCGCGCGCGCGCCTATCTCACCGACACCGGGGGGGCCCGGCGCTAGCTCTTGAGCTGCGCGCGGAAGAAAGTGATCACCGCGCGCCAGGCGCTGTCGGCGACCTCCGGTTTTTCGCGCGTGCGGAAGAATCCGTGTCCCACCCCCGGATACACGTTGTACGGATACTCCTTGCCGGCACTCCGCATGGCTGCGGCGGCGTCCGGAAGTCCCGCGTTGATCCGCGCGTCGTTCTCGGCATACACGCCGAGCCCTTTCGCGCGAATCTTCGGCATGTCCGCGGCGTTGGGCGCAGAGCCATAGCAGACGACGAACGCTTTCACTTCGGGCGCATTCGTGGCGTACCGGAAGCTCTGCGCGCCGCCCCAGCAGAAGCCGATGACGCCAACGTCGTTCGCACGCGCGGCCTTCACGGTCTTCAGATAGGCGCGCGTCGCATTGAGATCGAGCGTCACGGTGTCGGGGTTCAGCGTCGCGATCAGCTTGCGCGCCGAATCGGGCGAGCTGGGCGTGCCGCCGCGGCGCGACAACAGATCGGGAGCGATCGCGACGAAGCCATCCTTTGCGAGCTGCTCAGTGGTTTGCCGGATGAAGTCCGACATCCCGAAGATCTCGTGGATGACGATAACTCCCGGCGCGGGCTGCGGGCGCTCGGGATAAGCGATGTACGCTGTGACCGTGTCTTTGGCGCTCAGATACTTCACGTATTCGGAATGGATATCGGGCGCCCTAAGACGCCGGAGGGCGCCGAAAGACGCCGAACGCGCCACAACGATTGCCAACAACAGCAGTCCAACCATCCACAACGCCTTCGGCGCCTTGCGGCGACCTCCGGCAACGTTCGGCGTCTTACCGCCCATAGCTCACCCTCCAGATTTTTCCGCCCATGTCGTCACTTACCAGCAAGGATCCATCCGGCAATACTAGAAGACCAACCGGCCGGCCCCAGCGCGAGCCGTCCGGACGTTGCCACCCCACGATGAAGTCCTCAAGACCCATGGCGCGCCGGCCGCCGCTGTCGACCTGGACACGCACGACCTTTGCGCCCGTGGGGACACTGCGGTTCCAGGAACCGTGCAGCGTGACGAACGCGTCGCCGCGGTATTCGCGCGGAAACTGCGTGCCCGTGTAGAACGCCAAGCCGAGTGGCGCGGAGTGCGCCTGGATCGTGATGGTCGGGGGCTCGACACGCGAGCAGTCGGGCGATCCGTATTCCGGATTGGGTTTGCCGGGGAGATAACACTCTGGCCATCCGTAGTCGCGCCCGTCTCTGATGATGTTGACGTGTTCGGGCGGGAGGTCATCGCCCAGATTGTCGCGATCGTTGTTGCCGCCCCACAGCTCGCCCGTCGTCGGATTGAAGGCCATCCCGACCGTGTTGCGCAAACCCCTGGCGAAGATGCGGCCGCCCGAGCCGTCAGGATTGAACTGCGTCACGGCAGCGCGCATTGAGTCGCGCTCTTCGCACAGATTGCAGGAGGAGCCAACGGCCAGGTACAACTTGCCGTCCGGTCCGAACAGGATCGTGCGGGTCGAGTGGCCGCCGCTCGGCACGTTCGGCACAATCGTCACCGGCACGCCGCCGCCCGGATCGAAACGCTTTACGTTGCGCTCCTCTGCGACGTACATCGTATCGCCGCGGAACGCGATGCCGAAGGGCCCCTTGAGGCCGCTCGCGACGGTGACGGGGTTGTCGGCGACACCGTCATGGTTGGAATCGGGCAGTTTGACAATCACGCCGGAGCCGGGCTGCGACGCGTAAACCATGTTCCCCGGACCGAGTGTCAGATAGCGGACGCCCGGCAGATTCTGGGCGAACACCGACACGTGAAAGCCGGCCGGTACGCGGAGGTTGTCGTCCGCCCCCTGGCCCCTTGCTGGTGCCGGGCCGCGGCACGCGACGGCGATGATAAACACTGACAACACACGCTGGAGCATTGGCTACCTCCGACCGATGGCGATCACCTTGAGCAGCAGCTTGCCTTCGGGGTCCACGCGGACCTCGGCTGGCGCAAATGGAACGGCGACGCGGGCGACGGTTTCACGGGCGCTCGCCATTGAGACGTCACGCCGCAGTATCGCGCCGTTCGTTCCCCGGAACTCGAGCGTCACAACAGGCAGCCGAAACAGCCCCCACTGGGGCTTTTGGCGTTGCGTGATACCCACGACCACTCGTCCGGCTCCCGCTTCGTACTGCCAGTTGACGTCGAGCTGGGGGTACCCCGCTTGGTGAAGCCATTGTTGAAAGAACCAGCTCAGTTTTGCTGCAGCCGCGCGTTCCATCACATGCTGGAAGTCTTCACTCGTCGCGGTGGAGTCGCGGTAGGTCTGGTAATAGGCGCGCAGCCCACGAAAGAACGCCGAATCGCCCATGAGTTCCCGCAGCATGTGCAGCACCCAGGCGCCTTTGGGATAACTGTTCGCATTGAGCAGCTTCATGGGATCGCCGGCGTTGGCCGAGTCGACGATCGGCCGGTCCGTGACGTTGGAGGCGAAGTAGTCCTCGGCATTCTTGCGCATGTGTCTGGCTAGAGTCGAATCACCGTCGAGCGCAGCCTCGATGACGCCATCGAAATAGGTCGCGAAGCCCTCCGACAGCCAAAGATCCGGCCAATCCCGCTCCGTGACGGCATCGCCGAACCACTGATGTGCCGTCTCGTGCCGGACGACGCCCTCGCCCATCTTGCGCTCGACGTACGGTTTCTCGGCATAGAAGATCGCGCTCGAGTTCTCCATGCCGCCGAAGCGCGTGGACGACTGCACGTGCTTGAGGTTCTCGTACGGGTAGGGACCGATCAGCCGCTGCATCACCTCGACGATTTCCGTGGCGCGACGGAACGGGACGGAGTCGGCGTACGCCGAGTCTTCGGGATAGGTCCAGACTTCGATCGGAATCGTGTCGCGGCCGTTGATTACGGGGCGGTGCAAGCTGACAGTGAACTCACCCGCAGCGATGACCATCGTATATGCCGGGATTGGTGCGGTCTGGAGCCACTCGCAGAACCAGCGTGCGTCCGACCGGCGTCGCCGGCATCCCTCGTCGTATCCCGGGGCGACCACGCGCCAACCATCCGGCACGCCCACATGGAACCGGATGCCGGCCTTGTCACTCGGGTGATCAACGGTCGGAAGCCAGTAGCGAGCGCGTTCGGGCCAATTGTCTGCAAACGCGCTGCGCTTCCCGCGCGCGTTGGAGCCGATGAGGAGGCCGTCCCGTGGGAGTCCGTGGTAGTAGACGACAACGTCTTCCTCGTCCGCGTCTTGCGGATCAGGCAGCCCGTCGATAAGCACCTTGAGCAGCCTTCCGTCGTACGCAAAACGGAGCAGGTGCCCGCTCCTTGCCTCCCGCACCGAGTCGACCGACAGCCCCACCAGATCCAGACGCAGGGTATCGTCGCTGGACGGCGCCCGCCGGAACGTGATGTCAGCCCAGGCGGTGACGGATCTCCCGCTGTCGGGAATCACGATGCCGACCTCGTACGAACGGACATCGACGCCCCGCTGTTGCCCCGCGACGGGACCGGCCAGCGCGCCGAGAACGATGCCGACCATTGCCGCCCTCTGCCGCCTATTGCCGCCCGTTTTTTGCATACACTCCATCCAACGCGGTCTCCGCCTTCGGCATCCTCTCACGGCTCGCAATCGCCTCCTCGGCGGCCTTCTCGACCGCCGCGGTCACCTCAGCCTCAACCTCCGAGAGCGTTTTCGCCTTCACGCCCTCTTCCTTCAAATGCTCCTCATACAACCCGATCGGGTCGCGCTTGCCCCATGTCGCAAAAAGCTCGGCCGGAAACGTTTCGCGAGCCTCGCGCTCGTCATGCGTCGCGTGACCACCCATGCGGAACGTTTCCGCGATCAGCATCGCCGGCCCGTTGCCGCTACGACACCGCTCGGCGGCGATTCGTGTGGCCGCGTAGGCGTCGAGCACGTTGTTGCCGTCAAAACTGGCTCCCCACACACCATAGCTCGCCGGCAAATCCTTGAAATCGGCCGGGAGGTGATGCTGCTCGAGCCGAGTGCCGAGCGCGACCTGGTTGTTTTCGATGATGAAAATGGCCGGCACGCGCTGGACGGCTGCGAAGTTCGTCCCCTCGTGGGCCGTTGCAGTCTTGGTCGATCCGTCCCCGACCCAGGTGAGCGCGACGCGCGGCTCGCGCTTCAGCTTGAACGTGAGTGCGATCCCCGCGATGACGGGCACCATGTCACCGACGTGGGAAATGGGCTGGAGGACGCCGTGCGCGAACGAGCCGACGTGCAGGTCGCGGCCGCCGCTCGGCGAATCGGCCGTCGCGAGGTAGGCGCGCAGCATGTCTGCGATGGGTATCCCCATTTCGCAACAGGCCACCGCATTGCGGATCATGGGGGCGACGATATCGGTGCCGCGCTCCAGCGCGTGCACGGGCCCCACCGTCGTCGCCTCTTCCCCGGTACCGAGCCACGCCTTGGAGATGACCCCCGTGCGCACCCAGCGCTTCAGCTCGATGTCGTGTAGCCGTGCCCTGAGCAGCCCGCGGTACAGCTCGAGCTTCGCGTCGCGCGACAGTTCGCGTACGATCGCGGCACGTTCCGGATCGTTCTCGAGGGTCGAGCGAAACATCCGGACGAGCGCGGGGTCCGGCTTCCAGTCGACGTATTCCGGGGGGTCGAACGCGGGGAACCGCTTCACGGCACGCCGGCAACGCTCCGGCCGAGGACCTGTCCGTCCCGCTTGAAGACCTTGCCGTCCTTCATGACGAAATCGACGTGCTCGAGGACCTGGATGTTCCGGAGCGGATCGCCCCGCACCGCGACGATGTCGGCGCGCTTGCCCACGGCGATCGAGCCGATGTCGCGCTCCAGGCCTAGCAGCGTTGCGGCGCTCGAGGTTCCTGCCACGATCGCCTGCATCGGGGACGTGCCGCCGTAGCGCACCATCAAGCCGAACTCACGCGCGTTCGTGCCGTGCCGCATCACACCGGCGTCGGTGCCCAGCGCGATCTTCACGCCCGCGTCGACCGCCATCTTGAACGAGTTGCGCACGCGCGGCGCGATCGCCAACGCCTTGGCGGCGATCGGCGGCGGCAGGCGGCCCGCGGTCGCGAGCGACTCCACGGTGAAGCCGGCCAGCAGCGTGGGCACGAGCCACGTGCCGTGCTGCTTCATCAGCGCCACCGCTTCGGCATCGAGGATCGAACCGTGCTCGATCGACGTCACGCCCGCGCGGACGGCGGCCTTGATCCCGGCGGTCCCGTGGGCGTGCGCCGCCACACGGCGATCGAGCTGCGTGGCCGTCTCGACGATCGCGCGCATCTCATCTTCCGTGTACTGCTGCACGCCCGCCGAGTCGGTCAGCGACAGCACGCCGCCGGTTGCACAGATCTTGATGACATCGGCGCCGTATTTGACCACGTAGCGAACCGCGTTGCGGACTTCGTCGATCCCATCGGCGACGCCCGTCTCGATCCCGCCTTGGTGATCGAAGACCTCGGGCTGGAGGCCGTTGGTCTCGTCGCAGTGGCCGCCACGAATGCCGAATGAGATGCCGGCGGCGACGATCCGCGGTCCAGGAATCCAGCCGGCGTTGATGGCGTTGCGCAGCGCGACGTCGCCGAAATGCGCGGTGCCTACGACGCGGACGGTCGTGAATCCGGCCTCAAGCGTCTGCTGCGCGTGTGCCGCCCCGAGGAGCGCGAGTTCGCTCGGCATCTCGGTGAGTCCGGCGTGCTGCCAGTCGCCGTCGCCGAGCGTCCGGAATGCCAGGTGCACGTGGGCGTCGATGAACCCCGGCAGCACCGTCGCGGCGGACAAATCGATCACCGTGGCGCCGGCGGGGACTTGCACGTTTGTTCCTACCGCCGTAATGCGATCGCCCTGAACCAGGATGACCGCGTTCTTCACGGGGGCCGCCCCCGTACCGTCGATGAGCGTGCCCGCGCGGACTGCAACGACGACGGCGGGGGGCGGCGAAGGGGCGGCAGGTGGCGGCGCTTGTTGTATAGCAAGGGCCGCGACGAGCGCGCGCAACACCATCACGAGCGCTTGCCCCGCAGTTTGCTCAGGAATCCGCCAGACGATGCGATGGAACTCCCGCTCGCCCCGCCCCCCCCGGTCAGCGCGTCACCGAATTCGATCGCGGTCGTGAACCGGTCGTCGGGATTGGTCTGCAGTGCTTTGCTGAGCGCCTTCTCCACCGGCTCGGGAACGTCGGATCGATACTGCCGAATGGGAACCGGCTGGCTGCGCAGCCGCGCGATCATCATCTCCTGGGCATTGCGTCCCTGAAACGGCAGCTTGCCGGTGAGCATCTCGAACGCGACGATGCCGAGGGCATAGATATCACTGCGGGCGTCGAGCGGCTTGCCGCGAATCTGCTCGGGGCTCATGAACTCGGGCGTGCCCAGGATGATGCCAGTGGCGGTCAGCTTGGCGATCGCCGGATCCGCGCGCCGCTCCTTGGCCAGGCCGAAATCCATGACGACGGCCCGCTCGACCCCGCCGCCCCCACCGTCATCCGGCACCAGCATCACGTTCTCAGGCTTCAAATCGCGGTGAACGATCTGCAGCTCGTGCGCGTGGTGCAGGCCGGCGCACATCTGCTTCAGCAACGTCACGCTCAGGGAGATGTCCATCGGCCCGCCGCGCACTTCCCGATCCGACAGCAGCTCGCCCTTCAGGAACGGCATCACCAGATAGATCAGCCCGTCCTCCGACTCGCCGAGGCGCAGGATGCGACAGACGTTCGGATGATCGAGCCGCATCGCCAGGCCCGCTTCCCGGCGCAGCCGCTCGACCGAGCTTTTGTCGGAGGCCAGCCGGGGCGAGAGCACCTTGATCGCGACCGTTTCGCCAGACGAGATCTCCCGGGCCAGATACACGTAGGACATCCCGCCCTCGCCCAGCTTCTTCATCACCTGATAACGCGCATCGAGAATCTGATTGGAGAGGCTGGAGGCCCGGTCGAGGCCGGACTTCCCCGGAAGGGGCGTGCGCGCCCCGGTGCCGGTGTCCGAGGAAGGCGGCGCCGACGGTTTCTTCGACTGGATTTCCACGAGCATGCTGCCGTCCTTGGGACAGAAGCGCGCCGCGGTATCGGTGTACATCGACCCGCATTTCGGGCAGCGACGCTCGCTCATTGCCGGACCAAGTTGCGGCCTTCGTTCTTCGCGCGATAGAGGGCTTGATCGGCAAGCGACACGAAACTGTCGGCGCTGTGGACGCGATCATCGGGGAACGACGCCAGCCCGATGCTGATCGTCAGGTGGAGCGGATCTTCGCCCGTGTCGGCGAAGTCCCGCGCCATGACGCGGCGCCGCAGGCGCTCGGCGAAGATGGCGGCGCCATGCGGCGCCGTCTCGGGCATCACCAGCACGAACTCTTCGCCCCCGTAGCGGGCCACGATGTCGACCGATCGCACTTCGCGCCGCAGCAGGTCGCCGACCTGCCGCAGCACGGAGTCGCCCGCGATGTGGCCGCGCGTGTCGTTGATCGACTTGAAACGGTCGATGTCCGCGAGCAGAATCGTCAGCGCCAGGTTGTAGCGGCGCGCGCGATCCAACTCCTGCGCCAGCGCCTCGGCAAGCGCCCGGCGGTTCATGCAGCCGGTGAGCGCATCGGTCAAGGCCAGCTTCTCGAGCCGCTGTTTGTCGGAGACCGCGGTTTCGAAATCGTACGCCTTCTCGATCGCCGACACGGCGGTCTTGATGACCGTCTCCGCGAACTGCGCGTCGGCCCGCGTGAGCGGCGGATCGTCGCCGGTCGTGCGCAGGAAGAAGACGCCGATCTGCTGGTCTTTCATCCAGAACGGCAGCGCAACCGCCGAGCGGGTGGGGACCTTGATCTCCTCGCGTTCCCAGCGGCGCCGTTCGTCCTCGTACAGCGGATCCGTGGCGACATCTTCGACGAGCACGAGCCGGCCGGTGGAGACCGCCTTGCGGATCTCCGGGTAGCGGGCCAGCTCGATCTGCAGGTTGCGCAGCATCGGGTTTTCGTACGCCGCCACGACGATGCCCTGCTGGTCGCCCGGTTTCGCAAGGACCATCGAGCACTTGGAGATATTGAGGGCGCGGGCCACGCGCCGGGCGAGGATGTGATACATCTCGTCCGGCTTGAGGGAATCGGTGACCTCGTGGAGAATGTCCACCATCGCGGCACGGCTGCGCGCCTCTTCACGGGCCTGCGCGAGCGCGCGCCCGACGCGAATGTGGGCCTCGACGCGGGCGAGGAGCTCCCGCACGCGGAATGGCTTGGAGATGAAGTCGGCGGCACCGAGCCCCAGCGCGCGCACGGTGGCCTCCTCGGGCGGCATCGACGAGACCATGAGGACCGGCAGATCGCGATAGCGCTCGTCCTGCTTGAGCCGCTCGAGCAACTGCAGTCCGTCCACCTTGGGCATCATGATGTCGAGCAGCAGGATCGCCGGCTTGATTTCCTCGAGCTTGGCGAACAGCCCATCGCCTCCCGGGCAGACCGCGACCTCGTATCCGTTTTCTTTCAGGATCCAGGTCAGCGTCTGGACCAACGACGCGTCGTCGTCGGCGACCAGCACCCGCGTCGCGGAAGCTGCCATCAGTCGTGCGCCTCAAGGAGCGAGGGATCCACATTGCCACCGCTGACCACGAGCACCGTCGTGCGTCCGCGCGGGACGGCGCCCGCGAGCAGCGCCGCGGTGGTGGCCGCGCCCGACGGCTCGACGGCGAGCCGGCAGGTGCGCCATAGAAACTGCACGGCGGCACGGATGCTGTCATCTTCGACCAGCACGACCCCGCGAATCCGGTCGCGTTCCCGCATCAGCTCGGCAAAGGGGATGTTGCCGACATTGAGTGTGATCAGCCCGTCGGCGATGCTGCCTGTGCGGTCGAGACGGACCACTTTCCCCGCCGCCAGTGACCGGTGCAGCTTGGGCGCGCCCGCCGGCTCGACCCCCCATACGACCGCCTTGCTCTTCACGGCGGCCAACCCGCTGACGATCCCGGAGATCAGACCACCGCCGCCGACTGGAACCACCACGGTCTCGACCTCGGGTAGCTGCTCGACGATTTCGAGAGCGACGGTCGCCTGCCCCGCGACGATGTCGGCATGATCGAACGGCGGGACGATCGCGAGCTGCTCCTGCGTGGCGATCTCCTCGGCCTTGACGCGCCGATCCTCGGAGGTGCGACCCGCGAATACGACTTCACCGCCCCACTTCTTCACGCCGGCGATTTTGACCGCCGGGGTGGTCTCCGGCATGACGATCACCGCGCGCACCCCGAATTGCTTCGCGGCGTACGCCACCGCCTGGCCGTGATTCCCCGAGGAGTACGTGATCACCCCGCGCTGGCGCGCTGCGTCGGAAAGCTTCCGGATGGCATTGTAAGCGCCGCGGATCTTGAACGCACCGATCGGCTGCTCGTTCTCGAGCTTGAGATGCGCGCCGAGCTCCTCGACATAGCGAAGGGTGGTGCGGCGTGCGATCCCCCGCAGGCCGGCTGCGGCTTCCTGGATGTCCCGGGCCGTGACCACGCTACTTCTTGGCTTTGGCGGGAGCTTTGGACTTGGACTTGGGCGCCGGAGGTGGCGTCTCGTCCTCGTCCTCTTCGACTTCGTCTTCGTCTTCCTTGACGACGCGCGCCACGTCCACGACGAGGTCGCCGGGCGTCAGGTTCATGACCTTCACGCCCTGGGTGTTGCGACCCGAAATCCGGATCCCCTCGACCGGCACGCGGATCATGATCCCCTTCTTGGTGATCATCATCAGCTCGTCGTCGGGCAGCACCTCTTTCAGCGCCACGATGTCGCCCGTCTTCTCGTTGCGCTTCAGCGTGATGATGCCGCGGCCGCCGCGATGCTGCACCCGGTATTCGTCGAGCTCTGAGCGCTTCCCCATCCCCTTCTCGGTCACCGTGAGGAGAGTGGACTTGCGCCGCACGACGACCATGTCGATGACGTGGTCTTTCTTGTCGAGCTCGATGCCTTTCACGCCGGTGGCCGTGCGGCCCATGTCGCGCACGTCTTTCTCATGGAAGCGGATGCTCATGCCGTGCGCGGTGGCGAGGACGATGTCGTTCTTCCCGTCCGTGACCTGCACGTCGATCAGCTCGTCGCCCTTCTCGATGTTGATGGCGCGGATGCCGACCGAGCGCGGATTGCCGAATTCCGAGAGCACCGTCTTCTTGACTACGCCGGCCTTGGTGGCGAAGAGCAGGAACTGATCCTCCGAGAACTCGCGCACCGGGACAAGCGCCGCGACTTTCTCGTCCGGCTTCATCGCCACGCAGCTCAGAATCGGCTTGCCGCGGGCAGACCGGGCCGCCTGCGGAATCTCGTGCACCTTGAGCCAGTAGCATTGGCCCTGCTCGGTGAAGAACATGACGTAGTCATGGGTCGAAGCGATGAAGAGATGCTCGACCCAGTCGTCTTCCTTCTGATGCGCGGCGATCACGCCCTTGCCGCCGCGCCGCTGCCGCCGGTAGGCGGAGACAGGGAGCCGCTTGATGTAGCCGGCGTGCGAGACCGTGATCACCATGTCCTCTTCGGCGATCAGGTCTTCGATCGAGAACTCGCCCTGGTCGGCGACGATTTCGGTGCGCCGGTCGTCCCCAAAGCCCTGCGCCAGCTCGGTCAGCTCTTCCTTCAAGATCTTCATGCGCCGCGGCTTCGAGGCGAGGATCTCCTTGCACTCCTTGATGAACTTGCGGACGTCCTTCAGCTCCTCCTCGAGCTTCGTAATCTCGAGGGCGGTGAGGCGCGCGAGGCGCATGTTGAGGATTTCGGCCGACTGCTTCTCGGACAGTTTGAACCGCTTGCGCAGCGCGGCGTCCGCCGACGGCGTGTCCTTCGATTTCTTGATGATCTTGATGACTTCGTCGATGTGGTCGACCGCGATCTTCAAGCCTTCGAGGATGTGCTCGCGGTCCTGCGCTCGCTGCAGCTCGAACTGGGTGCGCCGGGTGATGACGGTGTGGCGGTGCTCGATGAAGTTTTGCAGGATCTCGATGAGCGTCATCTCCTTCGGCACGCCGTCCACGAGCGCGAGCATGATCGCGCCGAAGGTCTGCTGCATCTGCGTGTGCTTGTAGAGCTGATTCAGCACAACCATGGGGATGACGTCGCGCTTCAGCTCGATGACGAGCCGGATCCCTTCCTTATCCGATTCGTTGCGGACATCGGTAATCCCTTCGAGCTTCTTGGCGAGCACGAGGTCGCGGATCTGCTCGTGTACGCGCTCGGGGCTCACCTGGTAGGGGAACTCCGTCACGACGATCTGCTGTTTGCCGGTCGATTCCTTCTCTTCGGCGATCGCGCGGGCCCGGATGATGATGCGGCCGCGTCCCTTCTCGTAGCACTCCTTGATGCCCTCGCGGCCGTAGATGATGGCGCCGGTCGGGAAGTCCGGACCCTTGACGAACTTCCGGATTTCCTTGATCGGGGCGTTGGGATGATCGACGAGATGGACGATCGCCTGGACGACTTCACCGAGATTGTGCGGCGGGATGTTGGTCGTCATGCCGACCGCGATGCCGGCCGAGCCGTTCACGATGAGGTTCGGCAACCGGCCCGGCAGGACGGTGGGCTCCTGCAACCGGTCGTCGAAGTTGGAGACGAAGTCGACGGTGTTCTTGTCGATGTCCTCCAGCATGGTCATCGCGACGCGGGTGAGCCTGGCTTCGGTGTAGCGGTAGGCAGCCGCGGAGTCGCCGTCGACCGAACCGAAATTCCCTTGGCCGTCGATGAGCGGATAGCGCAGCGAGAAGTCCTGCACCATCCGCACGAGGGAGTCGTAGACCGCGATGTCGCCGTGCGGATGGTATTTGCCGAGCACGTCGCCGACGACGGTCGCCGCTTTCTTGTAGGGCCGGCCCGGCATCAGGCCGAGCTCGTGCATGGCGTAGAGGATGCGACGGTGGACGGGCTTCAAGCCGTCGCGGACATCGGGCAGCGCGCGCTGCACGATGACGCTCATCGAATAATCGAGAAACGACTCCTTTAATTCGTCTTCGATGAGGCGGGGGAGAATGCGCTCGCGGTTGTTAGGGCCGGTCATTGAGAGGCGGTGTCCGGTGTCAGGTGTGTGGTGTCAGAAGCGCCCGAAAACGGGCTAAGTTGCTAAAAATTAAATACTTAGGCTCTTGAAGGCAACTCCACGACGACCTTCCCCAGCTGCGCGCCTGCGGCCAATCGCTCATACGCATCTCGCGCCTTTTCCAGAGGATACACGCCATCCACAATCGGCCGCAGCTCTCCCTTCCCCAGCCGCCGCACGATCTCGGCGTACTCGGCGGCGTTCCCCATGGTTGACCCGAGAATGCTCCAGTGATGCCAGAACAGCCGGCGCAGATCGAGGCTCACCTGCGGGCCCGACGTGGCGCCGCAAATGACCAGTCGCCCACCACGGCGCAGGCTCCGCAATGAATCATCCCACGTCGCCGCGCCGACATTGTCGACCACGACGTCGACGCCGCGCTTGTTGGTGAGCGAGCGGATCTCCTGTCCCACCTTTTGCGTGCGGTGGTTCAAGGCGACGTCAGCGCCGAGCTTTCTTGCCGCCGCCAGTTTGGCGTCGTTCGAGGAGGTAACGATGGCGCGCGCGCCAAGCAGCTTGACGATGTGGAGTGCCGCAAGCGACACAGCGCCGCCGATTCCCCAAATCAATACGGTTTCGTCCGCCTTGAGCTGAGCCCGCGTCACCAGCATCCGCCACGCCGTCAGCGTCACCAGCGAAAACGCCGCCGCCTCGGCCCAACTGAGCTCCACTGAGAGTTTGGGAATGAGCGCGACGTTCTGTGCGGGCAGCGTCACGAACTCCGCCAGCGTCCCGGGCACGTGCTCGCCCAGCATGTGGTAGGTGACGCACAACGAGTGCTCGCCCGCGCGGCAGAATTCGCAGGTGTAGTCCGAGATGCCGGGGTTGAGCATCACAGGGTCGCCGCGCCTGACGTTCGTCACAGCATCGCCGACCGACTCGACAACACCGGCCCCGTCCGCACCCACGATATGAGGAAACCGGTCGGGACCTCCGGGCAACCCTGCCGCAACGAACAGGTCGAGATGATTGAGCGCCGCAGCCTTGATCGCGACGCGCACCTGCCCAGCCTGCGGGACAGGGGCGTCTGGAACGTCGGCGATCTGGAGTTTGTCGATTCCACCGGTGGCGGTGAGAACGCAGGCGCGCATGGCGCCAGTAATCTACGGCCGGAACGCCGGTGTGATCATCTGCTCCAAGCCGATCGTCGGCAGCGGGACCGGGGTCGCCGAGCTGACCGGTTGCACGTAAACGCGGTACACGGGATTGCGGCGATTCTGCGGCTCCGCATTCACGACCAGTGCCAGGAGATCGCCGGAGGGCGAGATGGCGAACGACGCGATCGCGAGGTCGGTGCCGGTGATCGCGGTGGTCGCGCCGGTCGCGAGATCGGCGCGGATTACCTGCTGCACCGTGCGATTGCCCTCACGACGCTCTACCAGGTAAGCGAGCGTGCCGTCACGCAGAAACCGGGGCTCCGACTCGCGTTGCTGCGGCGACCGCGTGAACTGGCGTTGGTTCGTGCCGTCCCGGTTCATCAGCCAGATATCGCCGTCTTTGTTCCGCGTGGAGACGTACGCGATCGTCTGGCCGTCCGGCGAAACGGCCGGCGAAAAGTTGACCGAGTCGCGCGTGAGCTGCGTCAGGCCAGTGCCATCCACGTTCACCGCCCAGATCTGCTGCTTGCCGGCGGTGCGGGATGAGTGGAACACAAGCGACTGACCGTCCGGCATGAACGACGGCCGCCCGTCCGGCTGCGGATCGTTGGTGACGCGGGTGGCCCCGGTCCCGTCCGCATTCATCACATAGATCTCGGCGTTCCCGTCGCGCTGCGAGACAAAGGCGATACGCGAGCCATCTGGCGAAAGCGCGGGGTCGGTCGCCGATGCGGTATCGGTGGCGGGGGTCAACTTCGTGAGCTGCGCGAGGTTAGACCGTTCGACGGCGTAGAGCTGGAATTTTCCTGGAGTGCTCGGCGCAGCACGCGAGCTGGCGACGACGATCTCACCCACGACATACACGTCGGCGATCGCGGTCTTTCCGCCGGGCGCCGTGGCCGTCACCCTCGCATGGCCATACCCGGCGCCGGTTACCGTGCCGTCCTCGCCGACGGTCGCTATCTGCGGGTTGTCACTGCTCCAAGCGAGATTGGTCGCGGGGCCGAGGACATTTCCCTGGTCGTCGGCATAATTCGCGCGCAGCGCGCGGCGCTGACTGATGCCGACGCCCACACGCGGCTGCGCGAAGCGCGGAAAGCCCGCGATCACACTGATGCTCCAGGCGACCGAGAGCCCCGAGCCCGGACCCCGAACCATCAGCTGCGTCTTTCCGACTGCCCGCCCGGTTAGCAGACCTGTTTGGGGGTCGAAGGTGGCGATACCTGGATCCGTCACGGTCCACCGCAGGCGGGCCTCTGGAACGAGCGCATTCTCGGGCGTGAGCGCGTGCGCTTCAAAACTGACGGAGCCGGTCAGTGGTACCTGGACTTCTTCGGAGAGCTTTGGTCGCACCGAGAGCTTTGTAACAACCGGGTGCACCGACACATCGATGGTCTTGCTCTGGAGCAGGCCGGATACCGTCAGAATCGCCTTGCCCGGTCCGACCGCAGTGACCACCCCCGCCAGGCTCACGCGCGCCACGCTCTGATCACTCGACGCCCATTGCAGCACGAGCGGGTTGACCGTTCGCTTGTTCTGCGTTGCGACGATGACGTGCAGGGTGTCGACCTCACCAGGCGCGAGCATCAGCGGCGAACCCTCCCGCACGGTGAACTCCGCCTGCTGCACCACCACGGGGGCGGTTGCCGTCAGGCCGCCGGCGTGGGTCGCCTGGATCGTACCCTGGCCCGGCGCGAGGGCGACGACGTTGCCGCTTTGGTCGACGCTCGCGACATCCGGTCGGAGCGATGTCCACGTCACCACGACGGGCGCCGCGGGCGAGCCGTCTTCGCGCAGCGCCCGCGGCGAGACGCGCGTGTTCTCCGAGGGCAGCAGGTAGACGACGCCCGGCTCGAGGCGGAGCGCGGCGGCCGGCCCGCTGCCGGGCGGCTGTCCGGAGAGGTCTTGACCTGCCGGCGGAGGCGGTGCTGGAGGACCGGGAGGGGGCGCCGGGGGCGGGGCTGGTGACGCGCCACCAGTGACCTGAATGGCGGCCTGCCCCCGGCGTGCGCCCACGCGGGCCTCGATGATGGCCACACCGTTGGCCACGCCGGTGACGGTGCCGTTGTTGTCGACCTTCGCGATGTTGACGTTATTGGACGACCAGATGATACGCACTGTGGGGATGACATTCCCGATGCGATCGAACGCGGTCGCGAGCAAACCGGTGCGCTCACCGACGCGGATGGTCACCGAGGGGGGCGCGACCTGCACCTCGGCGACACTCTGCGCGACCAGTGCGGTGGGCAGGAGCAGCCCCAATGCGCCGAGAAGTCCGCATCTCATCATGGCTGGCGAATGTGTGTCCGGCTAAATGGCGTTGTCAAGCCAACTTGTCACCAAGAGCGGTATTTCGTGAGCCCGAAAGGGCGGTAGTCGGTATCACTTGCGAGGTCAGAATCCCGCGGTAAGCTATAGGCCACCCACGCCGCCCCCGCACCATCAGCATAGGAGAAGATCCGATGCTTGAGCAGACGGACGTAACGGACAGCAGTTGGCCTGGACCGGGGTTCATGGAACCGATGTTCCCGTCGGCACCCACGCCTGCGCCGACGCCATCGTCGATGCCGATGGAAGAGTCGTCGCGCCCGTCTTCCAAGCCGAAGGCGAAGAAGAAAAAGAAAGCTGCCAAGAAGGCCCGGCCTAAGGCAAAGAAGAAGAAACCGGCAAAAAAGAAGAAGGCCGCCAAGAAGAAACGCCGCCGCTAGCACACACTCGCTTCGCCATCCGCGGGAGCGTCTCGTCGAGACGCTCCCGCGGACACGTTAAGGAGGGACAAAATCGTGCGTCGTACGTCGTGCGTCGTTCTACTCTTCGCAGCATCTGCCTGTCGTGCTCCAGCCATTCCCCTCGGCAATCCTCCACAGGAAATCGCCGCGATGCTGCAGCGCTCGGCGTCGGACTGGAATCGGGGCGATCTCACGGGGTTCATGAGCGACTACGCGCGCGACTCGCTGACCAGCTACATGGCGAACGGGCACGTGCAGTACGGCTGGCAGGCGCTGTACGATCGCTACCAGAAGAACTACTTCGCGCCCGGGAAGTCACGCGACTCGCTCTCGTTCGACGAGCTGCACGTGCGCGTGCTGACGCCCGACTTCGCGTACGCGACGGCGCGATTCAAGCTCACGCGGAGGGACTCGATCGTCGCCAGCGGGCCATTCACGCTCGTGCTCCAGAAACAGGGCGATCGCTGGCGCATTCTGCACGATCATACGGCGGCTGATCCGAAGTGAGCGACGGCCGGAGGGCCCGACGGCCTGACGGCCGGGCACTGCTCGCGTTCCTGCTCACGATCGGCGCCTGCAAACAGGTGCGCGACAAGCTCGGTGTCCCGCAGCATCGCGTCATCGCGCTCGAAGGCGCGACGCTGATCGACGGCGCCGGCGGCGCGCCGAAGCCGGACGCGCTCATCATCATCCGCAACGGTCACATCGAGACGGTCGCCCGTGTCAACGAAATCCCAGTGCCGAAGGGCGCCGAGCGGATCAATGTCGTCGGCAAGACCATCATCCCGGGGTTGATCGACGCGCACGCGCACGTGGAACGGTGGGCCGCCGGCCGCTACATCGCCTGGGGCGTCACGACCGTGCGCGATTTGCACGGCGGCACCGACACGGTGTTGGCGCTGCGAAATGCGATGAACCTCGGCTCCATCACGGGCCCACGGATGTTCACGGCGGGCGGAATGATCGATGGCGTGCCGCCGACGTATGCCAATGCGACCGGCGTCGCGACCGCCGACCAGGCGCGACGCGCGGTGGACCAGCATGCCGTGGCCGGCGTGGACTATCTCAAGGTCTACACCAAGATCACGACCGCGCTGCTGCGACCCCTGCTCGATGAAGCCGACAAGCTGCACCTCCCGGTCGCCGCGCATCTCGGCAAGACCGACGCGCTGACCGCGGCGCGTGCCGGCGTCGTGTCGATCGAGCATATCTCCGGCGTCGTGCAGGCGGCGACGGGCGATCCGAGCTACGCGACCGCGCACAACAGCTTCCTTGCCGGCTGGACGACGGAAGAAAAAGGCTGGGCCGCACTCGATTCGGGCGCCGTCGCCCGGACAGCGCGCGCCCTGGCGCAGACCAAGGTGACTATCGTCCCGACACTCGTGGTGCACGATATGCTCTCGCGGCTGGACAACCCCATCTTGTTGGCGCGTCCCGGGATGGAGGACGTACCGGACAACGCGGAGAGCGTGCGGAGCGTGCCGAGCCTGCTGCGGCGCACCGGCTGGGGCGCGGGCGATTTTGCCGCGTTCCGGCGCTCGCGGCGGCGGCAGGATCAGTTCGTGCGCGAGTACAAGCGCGCCGGTGGCGCGATCGCCGTGGGCTCGGACGCCGCGAACCAGCTCCTGATTCCGGGATATTCTTTACACGAAGAGATGTCCCTGCTCGTTGCCGCCGGTCTGACGCCCCTCGAGGCCATCACGGCCGCCACACGCCGCGGCGCCCAACTGTTACACGCGGATTCCCTTGGCATGATTGCCCCGGGCAAAGTGGCGGACCTCGTTGTGCTGAACGGCAATCCCGCGGAGAACATCGGCGCGACCCGCAACATCGCGATGGTCATGATCCGGGGCCGGGTGATCCGGCCCGATTCCCTGAGAGCCACATGGAAATGAGCTATCGGCTATCGGCTATCGGCTATCTGGTGTTTCTCTCATTGCTCACCGCTTGCGGCATGGGCGGTTCCGCTCGCAACGACGGGCCCTATGACCTCATTTTAAAGAACGGTTGGATCGTCGACGGCAGCGGCAACCCGCGCTATCGGGGCGACGTCGGCATCGGCGGTGACCGCATCGCGGCCGTTGGATTCCTCGGCCAGGCGACGGCCCGCGACACCATAGACGTCAGCGGCCTCGTCGTCGCCCCGGGTTTCATCGACATGATGGGGCAATCCGAGTTCAACGTGCTCATCGACAACCGTGTCCTCTCCAAGATCACGCAGGGCATCACGACGGAGGTGACGGGCGAGGGCGGCTCGGTGGCACCGCTGACCGACCAGCTGGTCCTGGCGGACTCCGACGCGATGAAGAAGTGGCACTATCGGGAGGACTGGCGCGATCTCAACGGCTACTTCGCGCAGCTCGAGCGCCAGGGATCGAGCCTCAACTTTGCCACGTTCGTGGGCGCGACGCAGGTGCGGCTGGCGGTGGTCGGCAACGAAAACCGCGCACCCACCGCCGCCGAGCTCGCGCGCATGGTTGCGATCGTCGATACGCTCATGGAGCAGGGCGCGCTGGGCGTCTGGACGGCGCTCGAGTACGCGCCGGCGAGCTACTCGAAAACCGACGAGCTCATCGCGCTGGCGCGTGCCGCGAAACGGCATGGCGGCATCTACGCATCGCACATGCGCAACGAAGGCGAGCACATCGACGATGCGCTGAACGAGCTTTTCCGAATCGCGAAAGAAGCCGACATCCCGGCCGAGGTCTCGCATCTCAAGCTGTCGGGCCGCCGGGCGTGGGGGCAGATGGCGCGCATCCTGGCTCGCATCGATTCGGTGCGCGCGGCTGGGCTGGACGTCACGGCGGATCAGTATCCCTACATCCGGGCGGCCACGTCGCTCGACGCGTCGATCCCCACGTGGGCGGAGAGTGGCGGCATGGACTCGCTGCTCATCAGGTTGCGGGATCCCGCGACGCGCGCGCGCCTGCATCGCGAAATGCTGAATCCCGCGGGCGGCGAAGTGTTCTATTCCGCCGCCGGCGGCGCCGACGGGATTCTCATTACCGGCACTTTCCAGGATTCCTTGCGCTACATGCAAGGCAAGACGGTGGCGCAGATCGCCGCGGCCCGACATCGCGATCCGATCGAGACCGTTTTCGACATCGTCCTCGCCGAAAAAGGACATCGCACCGACGCGGTGTACGCGATCATGGATGAGCCGGACGTCCAGGCCGCTATGAAACAGTGGTGGGTCGCCGTGAACACCGACTTCGGCGGCGTGGCGCCGGACGGCCCGTTCGGCGCGCAGTCGGCGCACCCGCGCGCCTACGGCTCGTTCCCGCGCATTCTTGGCCACTACTCGCGCGAGCTGAAGCTGTTCCCGCTCGAGTTCGCGGTGCGCAAGATGACGTCGCTCGCGGCGCAGCGCGTGGGACTGGCGGATCGCGGGCTCATCAAGCCGGGCACGTACGCCGACATCACCGTCTTCAATCCGGCGACGGTGATCGATCGCGCGACGTTCGAGCAGCCGCACCAGACCTCCGTCGGGATCGAATACGTCTTCGTGAACGGACAGCGAGTGCTGAACAAGGGGCAGCTCACCAACGCGCGTCCGGGCCGGGGATTGCGGGGGCCGGGATATCGCGGGACGCGCTAGCGTGACGTTCGGGCGACTGATCGTCGCCTGGCTGCCGGTGGCAGCGCTGTTCGCCATCGCGCCACCGCTCGGCTATCGCTGGGACCTGCCATCGGAGAAGCAACGGCCTCTCGTCTGGAATTACAACCGCTGGGAGTGCGGCTGGCGCGCTGTCGAAGCGGCGATCCTGACCCTGTTTGCTTCGCTCTGGTTCGATTCATTGGGCTCCGGCGGGTGGTGGCTGCTGTTCCTGCTGCTCGGACTACTGGTCGCGTTCCCGCGTCGCCTGGTGATGTGGCAGCACGTGGAGCCACTCAGGCGACGCCATCTGCTCGCGCATGCGTGCCTCGATGTGAGTCGCTACGTCATCGCGGGCGGACTGCTCGCCTGGCGTCTTTTGTAGCTATCTTCGCAGGACTCATGACAACCGTTCGACTGACTGCGCTTTCGCACGGCGCCGGCTGAGCCTGCAAGCTCGGCCCTGCCGAGTTGGCGCAGGTCTTGCGCCACGTGCCGACCCTGACCGACCCACGCATCCTGGTCGATGCTTCGACGCGGGATGACGCAGCCGTGTATCAAGTCGCGCCGGACCGCGCGATTGTCGCGACGGTGGATTTCTTCACGCCGATCGTGGACGACGCGTACGACTTCGGACGAATCGCGGCGGCCAATGCGTTCTCCGACGTCTACGCGATGGGCGCCACGCCGCTCCTCGCGCTCAATCTCGTCGGCTGGCCGCGCGACAAACTGCCCTACGAGCTGTTGGGCGACGTGCTGCGCGGCGGCTCGGACATCGCGAAAGAAGCGGGCGCGTTCGTCCTCGGCGGCCACTCCGTGGACGACCCCGAGCCCAAGTACGGCATGGTCGTGATCGGCGAAGTGCATCCCAACCGCGTCGTCACGCTGGCGCACGCGCGCGCGGGTGACGTGCTCGTCCTGACCAAACCGATCGGGACGGGGGTGCTCACGACCGCCTTGAAGCGAGATCTTCTCACCGCGGCCGATCTCGCGCCCGCAGTCAAGTCAATGACGACGCTGAATGCCGGCGCGGCGCGCGCGATGCGCGCGACGGGCGGCGGCGTCCACGCCGCAACCGACGTCACCGGTTTCGGCTTGCTCGGCCACCTGCACAACATGCTGAACGCCAGCGGGCTATCGGCCGAGCTCGATGCGGCGTCCGTCCCGCTCTTGCCGAAGGCGGTCGAGCTCGCCGCAGGCGGCGCGATACCCGGCGGTACCACGCGCAACCGGGAGGCACTCGCACCGCACGTGAAGTTCGCTCCCGCGGTTCCAGAACCGGTTCGCGTGCTGCTGTTCGACGCGCAGACATCGGGCGGGCTGCTGATCGCTGTGGACGCCGATCGCGTGAACACACTGCTCGCCGCGCTGGAGCGCGAGGGGACGCCTGCCGCCGCGCGCTTCGGCCGGCTCGCGCGGGGAGTGCCCGGCGCTATTTCGGTGAACTGAATGCAAGTCCCACAGGTCCCTGAGTTCCGCTCCCTCACTCCCGATGCCCTGGACGCGCTGGAGCGCGCCGTGCGGGAGCATCGCCGGGTAGCGCTGCGGCGCCGCGGCACCGAATATGTCGTGGTGGCTGAGCGCCTGGAGACGAGTGGACGCGACGACGTGTTGGCGGGACGGCTCCCCATGACGGGCGAGCTGCTCACGTTCCGGTTGCACGACCTGGAGAGCTTCGCGGTACTCCCGTAAGCACGTGTTCACGCGCCTGCTCGTGGGTCTCGACGGCAGCCCCAGTGCCGATGAAGCATTGGAGCAGGCGGTGCATCTCGCCCTGCGCTTCAAGGCCAGCGTCCTCGTCGCGCACATAAAGGAAACGCATGGCCTGGGGCGGCGCGCCTCCGACGCGGGTGAGCTGCTCCAGCGGGCGCGGGAGCGTGTTGCAGACGCCGGCGTCGCGGTACAGACGGTGCTCAGACACGGCGAGCCGGATACGGAGCTCGCGACGCTGGCGCGGGACGTCGACACGGTGCTCGTAGGCCGGCGCGGCCGTTCCTCGGCGTCCGATGTGCTCGGCAAGACCGTCACGTCGCTGATTCGCATCGCCGAACGAACGGTCATCGTGTGCGCCAGCACGCCTTCACCGATGAACGCGTGCGCGATCGCCTACGACGGTCGGGAGACCGCGCAGCGGGCCCTGGCGCTCGTCGCGCGCTTCGCGAGCGTCACGCATAGTACCGTGCATATCATTCACGCGACCATCGATCCCGCCGTTGGTACCATGGTGGTCGGCGAAGCGGAGGCGCTGCTCTCGTTGCAGGGGGTCGCGTTCGTCACGCACCTCGAGCACGGCACGCCCGGCGAGGCGGTCGCCCGCGTGATCCAAGAGACGGAATGCGACGCGCTCTTCGCTGGCGCGCACGTCTCGGGCGAGGGCCGGCGCAGTGCCGTGACGGTTTCCCATGCGGAGGAGATCTTGCTGCACACCGATATCCCCGTCGTGATCCAGCCATGACCGGACGCTTCGTGTTGGTTCATGGGGACGAGAGTTGTCTCGGCAACGACTCGACGAAGCCGAGCCGGGGGGGCAACGCGGCGCTGATCGAGGCGCCGGCCGGGGACAGCGTGGCGCGCTGGGACTTTTACGAGTGCTCGCCGCAGACCACGAACAACAAGATGGCGCTCGCGGGCGCGATCGGAGCGCTCGAATGGGTGCGGCGCCAATGGCGCCATGCCCACGTGCGCTTCGTGTCGGACTCGGAGTATCTCATCAAAGGCATGAACGAGTGGGTGAGTGGCTGGGCAGCCCGTGGCTGGCGCCGCAAGACGGGCGCGCTCGAGAACGCGGACCTGTGGCAAAAGCTGGCGCAGGTCGCCGCCATGCACACCGTGGACTGGCGCTGGGTGCGCGGCCACAACGAGCACGTCAAGAATGAATACGCGAACATGCTGGCCATGCGCGCCGCCGACGGGCAGGAGCGCTCCAACGGTCTGATCCCGTCGGGCTTCGACACCTGGCTCGCGCAGCAGCGCGCCCGCGGCAAGTTTCTCGACTTCGATCCCGACCAGGAGCTCCATGAGCGCGCCTAAAGACGGCGTTGCTGCCAACACGCATCCATCGAACGTCGCGGCTGACGGTATGCCGGGTGCCGTGGAGCGGATACCGCTCTACGAGGTGTACATGCGCATGGCGGAAGAGCTGGCCAAGCGCTCGACGTGCGTACGGCTCCAGGTTGGGACGGTCGTGACCGACCAGCAGCTCGAGAACGTGCTGGCAATCGGCTACAACGGCAACGCGCGCGGCCTCCCGAACAAGTGCGACTCTGCCGTACCCGGAAACTGCGGTTGTATCCATTCGGAAATGAATGCGCTCGTGAAGGCTCCGGGCAACGTGCGCGACAAGGTCGTGTTTGTCAGCGCCTCCCCGTGCGTGATGTGCGCGAAGCTGATCATCAACTCCGGCGTCACGCACGTCTTCTATCGCAAGGCGTACCGCGATCCATCGGGCGTCGAGGTGCTGCAGCAGGGCGGCGTGGTCCCGGTGCTGTACGATCGGTGGATGAGCGCGTGGAGAAATGGTGCGTGATTTGTTTTCACACCCTGAAGGGTGTGCTCGGCAATCATTGTCCTTAAGGACAACGCAGGCCGAGCACAGGCTTTAGCCTTTGAAAAACTCCCATGGATGAACTCGATCGACTGTTCGGCTTGCTCGTCGCCGCGCTGGCGCGCGAAACGCGCGTGGCGGTCCCGTTCACGGCCGCGGAAATCTACGAGCGCCTCGTCCCCTATCGCTCCAACCGCTCGCGGCTGAACGTCGCGACGCATCAGGACTACGAGATGGCGGTGTTGCGACTGCTCGCCGGCGAGCGCGGGTATGTGCAGCTGGAGCCGGATTCGGTCCGCGAAGCCATGCAACGGGAAATCGCGACCATCAACCCCGACCCGGCCTATTTCCGCAGTTTTCCCGAGGCGCAGGTCATGGTCAACGGCCGCGCGGCCGAGCGCGTCTTGATCGCCGAGCGCGCCTACGCGCCGCCCACGGACGACCCCGACGACCTGCTCGACACGACTGGAGAAAACCCGATTCCCGCGCCGCCTCCTCCGGTGCCCCAGGAGCGATTTCGGATCGCCCGTCCAGCGCACGGTCCGTCGGAGACCCAGTGCGAGTACTGCGGCGGCGTGCTCCCCAGCAATCGCGACGTGCGGTTCTGCCCGCATTGCGGGCAGCCGCAGGAAGGTGACCTCAAGTGTCCCGCGTGCGGGAGCCCGGTCGACGTGGGGTGGGCGTACTGTCTCTCGTGCGGTAAGCCGACGGGCTTCGAATGACGGCCGGACGGCCTGACGGCCGGCCGGCCAAGATTGCGGTGATTGCAGGCGACGGGATCGGACCCGAAGTCATCGCGGCCGCGATTCCGATCCTGGATCGAGTGGCTGCTAAGTACGGACTCTCGTTGCAGTGGGAACGCCTACCGTATTCCGCCGATCACTATCTCAAGACGAAAGAAACGCTCCCCGAGGCTGCCTTTCGCCATCTGCGTGACGACGTCGACGCCATCTTCCTCGGGGCACTCGGCGACCCGCGAGTGCCGGGCAACGAACATGCTCGTGACATCCTTCTGGGGCTTCGCTTCCAACTCGATTTGTACGTCAATTTCCGGCCAGTCGAGCTACTCCATCCGGACCTGAGCCCGCTCCGCAATCCGGGCCGCATCGATTTCGTCATTTTTCGCGAAAACACGGAGGGGCAATATCTCGGCCGCGGCCACTCGAGCGGAGATGAGCACGTCGCCGAGGAGGTCAACACCGGCAAGGGCGTAGAACGCATCATTTGCGCGGCCTTCGAGTGGGCAAAGTCGCACGGCAAGAAGCGCGTAACGATGAGTGACAAGTCCAACGCGATCCCCGCGCATCGCATCTGGCAGGAAAAGTTCAAGGCGATCGCGCGGGAGTATCCGCAGATCACGGCCGAGCACCGCTATGTCGACGCGCTGGCGCTCGAGCTGGTGCGCGAGCCCCAGCGCTTTGAGGTGATCGTCACCAACAACCTCTACGGCGACATCCTCTCCGATCTCGGCGCGGGGCTCGTGGGAGGACTCGGCATCGCGGGCAGCGCCAATCTCCACCCTGGCAGCCGGCACGCGCTGTTTGAGCCTGTGCATGGTTCTGCACCGGCGCTCGCGGGCAAGGGGGTCGCTAACCCCGTCGCCGCCGTGTTGACCGGCGGTTTGATGTTCGAATACCTCGGCTATCCCGCGGCGGCTACCGAGCTCAAGCAGGCCGTCCGCCGGCTACTGGCGAGTAGCGTCCGCACACCCGATCTCGGCGGTGACGCGAGCACGGCTGCCGTGGTAAAGCAGCTAGGGGGCCTAGTTTGAGTCCCAGTTGACGCCGCCCACAATCAGACGTTTGAGTCTGGGTAGGAATTCATCCCACTGCTGGGTGGATCATGCCGCCGCTGCCGTTGGCCATAGTGTTGAGCGCTGCGCTGCCATCGTTGTCCGGCGAAGCACGGGCCGTCCTCGACGTGCTCGCCTCGCGCAATGGCCTGCTGCCCCCTGCTAACGACGTCGCCAGGTTTCTCGGCCTGCGTACCCGCCATCAGGTCGCCCGCAAGCTGCGCCGCGCCAGCCTGCCGCCGTTGGAGGAGCTCGCGGCCTGGACCCGGCTCTTCCATTGGATTCTCCAGTCCAAGGAAACCGGCGCCTCGTTGCTGTCCCTCGCGCGGCAATCGGGACATGAGCCCGCAACCTGCTATCGACTGGTGCGTCGTTTGATGGGCCAGCCGTGGTCGCGCGTGCGCCGCGGTGGCATCGCCGCAGCGATCCTGCAGTTTCGGGCGATCTGGAGAGGGAGCGCCGTGCACGAGCTTACGCTACAGCCGTTGCTCAGAGCAGTGGCGATGGGGGAGGCGAACTCAGCGGCCGACATCGTGATTCAGCCGGCGCGGCCCCTGAAACCCGCGCCAACCCAACCGCCCGGCAGACCGCGCGGCGTGCTGGACTCCCGCTTGGCGATTGCCGGGTACCCGTTCGACGTCGCCATCGGGCCGGACGGCGTCGCCTGGTTGACGCGGGTCCACGCGGCGGTGTTGGAGCGATTGGAGCTACAGTCGCTCGCGACCAGTGGCAGCATTCGCGTCGGTGTCGCTCCGACGCGGGTCATCCTGGCGTCGTCCGGCGGGCGCGCGTGGGTGACCAATCAGTTCACGCGAGACGTGGCGGTGGTGGATCTGGTGTCGCGCCGTCGCATCGGTTCGATCGCAATGGAGGGCAATGCCCTTGGTGCGGCATTGTCGCCAGACGAACGCGTACTCTACGTCACGACCAACCTCGACCAACTCTGCGTCTGCGCGCTGAGCGACACCGGCGCGCGCATCGTTCGCTCGACGACCCTCCCGCTCGTCTCCACCGAGATCGTCACCCATCCCGCCGGGAACCGCGTGTTCGTCCCGACGTGGAAAGCGGGTGGGATTCTCGAATTCGACGCGCGCACGCTCTCGGTCGTCCGTCGTTATGACGTCGGCGGCAGGCCGCTGGGTGTGGCTGTCTCGCGCGACGGGCTGCGCTTGTACTGCGGCAACGAAGGGGGATGGCTCGACCTCATTCACCTGCCGAGCGGGAAAAGCCAGAGACGCGTGCTCGACACGCCCGCGGACGAGGTCGCGCTCACGCCCGATCAGTCCGTTGTGTACGTGAGCCTGCGCACGGCCGGCCAAGTCACGATGCTCGACGCGCAGACGCTGAAGCCCGTCGGCACGCTCGAAACTGGAGGCCTTCCCCGTCATATCGCGTTCGACCATTTGGGGACCGTCGCGATCATCGCCAATGAAGCGGGGTGGGTCGACCTCGTGCGCTGACAGAGTCGTCATGGATGAGATGCGGCGGATGGGGAACAATCCTGTCCGCCGCTTGTGTTTCGGCCTCACGACCTACCGTCGCATCGACGGCAGGCCCATATTCCGCCCACTTATCATGGAGTTGCTCTCATGAAAACCCAGGGCGCCAGTAAAGACGTCGTCTTTCTGTCCGGCGTGCGGACGGGATTCGGCTCGTTCGGCGGCTCTTTGAAGGACCTATCGGCCATCGACTTGGGCGTCGCCGCGGCGCGCCACGCGATTCAGCGCTCCGGCGTCCCCACAAGCGATGTCGGACATACCGTGTTCGGCAATGCCCTGCAAACGTCGGCCGATGCCATCTACATGGCCCGCCACGTCGGACTCAAGGCGGGTCTCCCGATTGAGACGCCCGCCGTGACGGTGAATCGACTCTGCGGCTCAGGTTTCGAGGCGATCACGCAGGGCGCGCAGCTGATCCTGCTCGGGGAAGCCGAGGCGGTGCTCGCCGGTGGCGCGGAATCGATGAGCCAGGCGCCGCACGTCGTGCGCGGCGCGCGCTGGGGCCTCCGGCTCGGCCCGGCGCCGCTCGAAGATTTGCTGTGGGAGGCGCTGAAGGATCCGCAATGCGGCCTGTCCATGGCCGAGACCGCCGAGAGTCTCGCCGAGAAGTACAAGCTCACCAGAAAAGAAGTCGATGAAGTCGCCGTCGCCTCGCAGCGGCGCGCCAAGCAGGCATGGGACACCTGCGCGTTCCAGGACGAAGTCGTGCCGGTAACGATCAAGGTGAAAGGGAAGGAAATCGAGTTTCGCGCCGACGAGCACATGCGCCCCGAGACGACGCTCGAGATCCTCAGCAGCCTGAAGCCGTATTTCAAGAAGGACGGGCTGGTGACCGCCGGGAACGCGTCCGGAATTTCGGATGGTGGCGCTGCGACGGTGATTGCCAGTGCGGAGTACGCGAACGCCCACGGCCTGAAGCCGCTCGGCCGCCTGGTCGCCTGGGCCGTCGCCGGCGTCGAGCCGAAGCACATGGGCATCGGGCCCGCGCCAGCCGCCCGCAAGGCGCTCGTGAAGGCCGGCATGAAACTCGAGCAGATGGATCTCGTCGAAGTGAACGAAGCGTTCGCGCCGCAGTATCTCGCGGTCGAGCGCGAGCTGGGACTCGATCGCAGCCGCACCAATGCGTGCGGCGGAGCGATCGCCATCGGCCACCCGCTCGCGGCGACTGGCACACGGATCACGATTCACTTGCTGCACGCGCTGCGGCGGGAGCAGAAGCGCTTTGGGCTCGGTTCCGCCTGCATTGGCGGCGGCCAGGGCGCGGCGGTCATCGTCGAGGCGTTATGAGCGACATTCTGGTCACCGCGATCGGAGCGATCGCCCTCTATTTGTTCGCGGGGCTCCGCGTGCTGCGCGAGTACGAACGCGGGGTCTACTTCCTGCTCGGCCACCTCCGGCCGACCAAAGGACCGGGACTGATCTTCCTGCCGCCATTGCTCGCCAAAATGCAAAAGGTGTCGTTGCGCGTGATGGCGATCGACATTCCGCCGCAGGACGTGATTACGCGCGACAACATCTCGATCAAGGTGAACGCGGTGCTGTACATGCGCGTCAAGACGCCCGAAAAGGCGGTGGTGGGCGTCGAGAACTACCTCTACGCCACGAGCCAGCTGGCGCAGACGACGCTCCGCTCGGTGCTGGGCGAAACCGAGATGGATGAGCTGCTGGCGAGCCGCGACAAGGTCAACGCCATCCTGCGCCAGATCATCGATACGCGCACCGAGGAGTGGGGGATCGAGGTCTCCGCGGTCGAAGTGAAGGACGTCGACCTGCCTCCGGAGATGAAGCGCGCCATGGCGCGGCAGGCGGAAGCCGAGCGCGAGCGCCGCGCCAAAGTCATCAATGCCGAGGGCGAGCTGCAGGCATCGGAGAAGCTCGCCCAGGCGGCGCACATCATCGGCGCCGAGCCTGCCGCTATTCAGCTGCGCTATCTGCAGACGGTCAACGAAATCGCCTCCGAAAACAATTCGACGACGATCTTCCCCATCCCCATCGATCTGTTCAGAGTCTTCATGGATCGGCTCGCTCCCACCGGCAATCCTCCCGCGGCTCTGCCGGAACGCGCCGCGGGAGCGGGTGAGCGTCTCCCGGCGGTTCAGGACAAGGGCAAGGCCAAAGTCTGATGGGGAAGGATCTCATCAGCCGTGACGCGCTCGAGCGCATCATCAAACGCGCCGCCGAGCTGCAGGCGGGAGAGCGCGAGATCGGTGAAGGGCTCACGACCAACGAAGTCCTGGCGCTCGGCAAGGACGTCGGCATTCCGGACCGCTATCTGCGCCAAGCGATGCTCGAGGAGCAGACGCGGATCGTGCCCGAGGTCGCAACCGGGACCTGGGCGTGGCTCGCTGGCCCGCGATCCATCGTCGCCCATCGCGTCGTGCCGGGTGATCGTACGGCGGTCGAGCGCGCGCTGAGCCGCTGGATGATCGAAGAAGCGCTGTTGCAGCCCAAACGGCAGTACGCTGACCGTGCGTCGTGGGAGCCGAAAGCGGGGGCCTTCGCCTCGATTCAGCGTGCCCTGGCCGGGAAGCGCCGCTACTCGCTCGCACAGGCCGGCGAAATCACCGGACAAGTCGTGCAGCTCGAGCCGGGGTTTTGCCTCGTTCGGCTCGAGGCGGACGTTCGCGAGCAGCGTACGAAGCGGATCACCGGCGGCAGCGTGCTGACGATCCTGGGATGGGGCATGACGGGCGCCACCGCCCTCATCGCTCCGCCCCTGGCGCTCGCGCAAGCCCTCATGCTCGTCCCCGGCGTGGGCCTGACGATCGGCGGCGCGCTGATCGCGCGCACGTACCGGGGCGCAAACGAGCGCATCCAGATCGCGCTCGAGCAGGTGCTCGACCGGCTCGAGCAGAGCGAGACTCGCGCATCGTCGAGTCAGGGCGCGCTGCCCGGCGCGCAGACGTTCGTCCGCCTCGCCGAAGAGGTCCGGAAAGCATTCGAGAATCCGCGGCCGAAGACCAGAGGATAGATGACCGATATCAAACGAGTCGGAGTGCTCGGCTGCGGCTTAATGGGCAGCGGCATCGCCCAGGTCGCCGCGACCGCCGGCTACGACACGATCGTACGCGACGTGTCGAAGGAGGTTCTCGATCGCGGCCGGGCCGGCATCGAGAAGTCGCTCGCGAAATTTGTCGAGAAGGGCAAGCTCTCCACCGAGGGCCACGACGCGACGCTCAAGCGCTTGAGCTTTACGGCGACCGTCGCGGATCTGAAATCGGTCGACATCGTGATCGAGGCCATCACCGAAGATCTCGCGCTGAAGAATGCGCTCTTCAAGGAGCTCGACGGGCTCTGCGGCCAGGGGACGATCTTCGCGTCCAATACCTCCAGTCTCACCATCGCCGAGATGGCCGGGGCGACCAGGCGCGCCGATCGGTTCGTGGGACTGCACTTTTTCAATCCGGTGCCGCTCATGGCGCTGGTCGAGGTCGTGCGCACCGTGACGACGTCCGCGGAGACCTTCAAGCGCGCCTTCGCGTTCGCCGCCTCGCTCGGCAAAGAGCCGATCGCCGCCAAGGACACGTCCGGCTTCATCGTCAACCTGCTGCTCGTCCCCTATCTGCTCGACGCGATCCGGGCTGTCGAGCGGGGCGTGGGCAGCGTGCCCGACATCGACAAGGCGATGCAGCTGGGCTGCGGCTACCCGATGGGCCCGCTGACGCTGCTCGACTTTGTCGGTCTCGACACGACGCACCATATCGCCGAGATCATGTTCAAGGAGTACCGTGAGGCGCGCTATGCGCCGCCGCCATTGCTCAAGCGCATGGTGCTCGCGGGAATGCACGGCAGGAAAAGCGGCAAAGGGTTTTACGACTACTCGGCCACTCCACCCATCGTCAGCAACCTGGGACTCTGATGCTCGGTTACAACGCTGCCCGTTGGCACGCCGTCCTCAACGATCTCCCCGCGGCCCTGCTGCTCGTCGCGGTGCTCTTCGATCTCGCGGCGGCCGCGACGAAGCGCGAATCGCTGATGTGGGCCGCGATCTGGACGCTGTGGGCCGGCGTCATCGGCGGCTGGGCAGCCGTCGTTGCGGGCTTGCTCGCGTCTGGCTCGATCGAGCATGGTGAAGCGATCCACCAAATCATGGAAAAGCACGAAGACATGGCGCTCATGACGATGGCGCTCTTCACCGTCGTGCTGGGCTGGCGACTGATCCGCCGCTTTCAAATGCCGAGTCAGGAACTGGCGCTCACGCGCATGCTGAGTGTGGTGGGAATCGCGGGACTCGTGTGGACCGGCCTTCTTGGGGGCAGGCTCGTGTTCGACCACGCGGCCGGTATTCCTTCCAAAACTCTCCAGGCGGAGATCGAAAATCGCGCGGCAGGGCATAATCATGACCCGGGGGAAGAGCACGAGCACGAGGCGGCGCCCGCAGACACCACGAAGGCGACACACACACACCCGCCCGGCACGCCGCCGCACTGACATTGAGCCGGTCGTTCCGCGTTCCGCGTTCCGCGTTCGTCCTTCTGCTAACGGCATGCACGCCCACGACGACGCGCCCGTCGTTCGCGCCGATGCCGGAAGCGTTGCACGCCGTGATCAACGCGCCGCCCGCCCGCGTCACACAGTTCGCCGATTCGTTGCTCCACGCCGACACTATCCGCGTGCGTTTCGTGAGTCTCCGCGACGCGTTTCTCGAAACCGGAGAGTTCGCGGGGACGCATCGCGTGCGCCTGTGGGCCGATCCCGACGTGCCGCGCAAGGCGCGCGTGACGATCGAGGCGGTGTACCGGCCGTTGGAGGACCCGTCGCGCACGACGCGGGATCTCGAGCGCGCCTCCCCCCCCGGCTCACCGGGTCAGCTGCGCGCCCAGCGGCTCCTCGCGGCACTCAAGGACAAGCTTGGAGTCACCACCTACTAGCTCTCCCCTGAGGCAAAGCCTCGGCGCCCTCGAGTACTTCACATTCGGCTTCGGCAGTATGGTGGGCGTTGGCTGGCTGGTCATCATGGACGACTGGCTGGGTCGCGGCGGTCCCGGCGGCGCGATGCTCGGATTCCTCGGCGGTGCGCTGCTGCTGCTGCCGATCGCGCTGACCTACGGCAGTCTGGTCCGCGCCATCCCCGATGCCGGCGCCGAGATCGCCTATACCGAGCGCGTGTTTCCACGCCCGGCGAGCTTTGCCGCCGGTTGGATGATGGTGCTCGCCTACGCGATCGTCTGTCCGTGGGAAGCGGTCGCGATCGGCAATCTGCTCGCGCGAATCTTCCCGGCGATGAACGACGTGGTGCTCTACGCCGTCGGCAGCAAGGCAATTTCGCTGCCGCGGCTGGTTGCCGGGCTCGGCCTCACGGCGATCGTTGGCCTCATCAACTATCGCGGCATTCGCACGAGTGGCCGCTTCCAGGACATCACTACACTCGGTCTGCTCGCCTGTTTTGTCGTATTCGCGGTTTTCGGGTTTGCCGGCGGCACCGCCGCCAATCTCAAACCGCTCTTCGCCTCGTCGGGCCCGATCATCTCCGTGCTGCTCGTCTTGCAGATTGTTCCCTACTTCATGACGGGGTTCGAGTCGATTCCGAAGGCCTCGGAGGAAGCGAGGCCGGGCCTCGATCCCCGGCTGTTGAGCCGCATGATCGCGCTCGCCGTGGTTGCGGGAGGCTTGTTCTACGTGCTGGTCGTGAGTGTCGCGGCGTGGGTGTATCCTTGGACCGATTTGGTCGCACAACACCTCGGCACAGATGCGGCCTTCGCCCGCGCGTTCGGGACTCCGTGGGTCGTTCGACTGATGCTGGCGGGCGCCCTGCTTTCGTTGCTCAAGGTTTTCAACGGCAACTTCGTCGCGGCAACACGGCTCGTGTACGCGCTGGGGCGCCGGGGACTCGTCAATCGGGCACTCGGCTCCGTCAATCCGCGCTTCGGCACTCCGTCGTTCGCGATCGCCCTGGTCGCCGTGCTCACGGCGGTCGGTCCATTCATCGGCGACGCCGTGTTGGTCCCGATCTCGGAGGTGGGCGCGGGCGTGGGAGCCATCGGGTGGCTCGCCGCGTGCCTGTCGTTCATCGCGCTCGCGCGTCGCGCCGGTAATCGACAAGGCACGACCATCGCCGCGGCCGGCGCGGTCGTGAGCGTCGTCATCGTGTTGATGAAGGTGATTCCTGCCGTGCCCGGGAGCTTCGGCAGGGCCGAGTGGATTGCGCTAGGAGGCTGGGGCGGGCTCGGGCTCTTGCTGCGACGCGGCCAACCCGACTAGTCCCTGGACCCACCGTTCCATCTGATCCAGATCGAGCGTGGCATCGCGTCACGTAGCCCTGTCATCATGTCGCGCTCGCAGGCCACGGCAACGACCGCGCGGGGGCGACGCTCGCGGATCACGCGTCGGGCGAGTTGGCCGCGTGTCGCGACGAACACGGGGACCTCGTACCGGCCGGCGATCTCCAGGACGCCATCGAGCGCTTGCTTCGAGAGACACCGAGGGATCAGAACCAGCAGCTCACCCTTCCCCACCCTGCGGCCCCGACGTTCCGCGAGCGTGTTATAGACATCGATGGCCGCATGTTCGACCCAGTCGCGCTTCCCGAAGGCCCGCGCCACCAGGGATGTGTAATTCATCAGCTGCAGATACGGGCCGCGTTCCATTATTCGCTCGGGCAACAAGTTCCGGCGGCCATAAAAGGACCCCGCGAGCACTCCCAGGTAGAACCACTGCAGCACCGCGAGCGCGCCCAGGCCAATCCAGAGAATCCTGGGTAACGGTGTCCAGAGCGCACCAAGCCGTGGTCCGATCAGGTAAAGAAGAAGGGCGAAGGCGGCAGTCGCCGTGGCGACAGTCAGCGCCGCGAAGCGGAAGAACAGACGCGGTGCCGCCGAAAAGTCGCCTCCACCAGGGAGCGGGCGCCCGTTCCACTCGTCCCACTCGTGACCCAGCCGCCGATCCACCTCGATGTGGATCAACTGCGCGCGCGGAGCGCTCGAGGCCGGGGCGGGGGCCGGGGCCGGGGGCGGAGGAGGCGTTGCGGTCCGTGCGGGCGTCATCGCAAGGCAAAGCTTCACGTTGCGGTAGGGCGGTGTCAAGTTTGGAACGTGTTCGTCACCGACCAACGTGTCCGAGCGGCGTATGCCGAAGGCGCGGGCATCTACCGAATCGTCCCCGAAGCGGTTGCAATACCCTCAGACACCGCCGAACTCGTCGCCATCGTCCGGCAGGCCGTCCAAGACCGAAGGCCGTTGATCCCACGCGGCGCGGGCAGCGGCATGCCAGGCGGCAACGTCGGCACCGGTGTCATCGTCGATCTGAGCCTCGGGGCGGGCTTCGGGGGCCTGGCGATCGATTCTCACACCCGGACCGCGCGGGCTGGCGCCTCAGTCACCTGGGCCAAGGTGAATGAGGCTGCGAAACCGTACGGCTTGCGGCTGCCGCCGGATCCGTCGTCGGGCGCGTTCGCGACGAGCGGCGGCATGGTGGCGACCAACGCGGCCGGCCCGCGCTCGGTGAGATACGGCAGTGTGAGGAGGTGGGTGGAGGCTCTCGAGGTTGTCGAGGCGGATGGCATGGTAAGGACTGTGAGACGCGGGGAAAGAGCCAGGTTTGAGCTGAGCACGGATAACCGAAAACTGATTACCGACCGCTTCCCCAAAACTCGCAAGAACTCCTCCGGCTACGCGCTCGACCGTCTTGCCGAGACTGGAGACGAGGTCGATCTGTTCGTCGGTTCGGAAGGCACGCTCGGCGTTGTCACCGAAGTCCATTGGAAACTCGACCCGATTCCCCCGCACACAGCCGGCGCGGCGCTCGGATTTGCCGATCTGGAATCCATGACCGAGGCCGTACCGTACCTCGGATCGCTCAGGCCCTCAGCGATCGAGCTGCTTGACGAGACGCTGCTCCGCTTCGTCCCGGAAGCCCCGAAAGTCGCCTGCCTGCTGCTCGTCGAGTTCGAACGTGAAGACGCCGCGGCGGCGCGCGGCGTCGTGGGCGACGCGGTGCGCGGGCTCAAGGCGTCGGCCGTGCACGTCGAGACGGCGGTGAACCGGGCGGGACTCGAACACCTGTGGAGCGTGCGGCGTCTTGCTTCTCCCGCGCTCGCGCGCCTCCCCGCCACGCAGCGGTCGCTCCAGATCGTCGAGGACGGCTGCGTGCCGCTGGACGCACTCGGCGCCTATGTCGCGGGTCTGAGGGAAGCCGCCAGGCGGCACACCATTCCCGTCGCGATCTTTGGCCATGCCGGCGATGGGCATGTGCATGTGAACGCGTTGCCGGATACGACGCGTGACGGCTGGCGGGAGGCACTCGCGGCGCTGTTCGAAGATGTCACGGCGCTGCTGCTCCGACTCGGCGGCGTTCCGTCGGGCGAGCATGGCGTGGGCCGGCTGCGCGCGGGCGTGCTCGAGCGGTTCTACGGGAAGGCCATCGTCGAACTGTTTCGTGAAGTCAAACGCGCCTATGACCCGCTGTTCATCTTCAACCCGGGTGTTATCATTCCCGCGACTGATTGGTCACCCGTGGCCGCGCTGAAGGTGGGCGCCGGCGCCGCGGTCATTCCGGACGACATCGCCACGCGACTACGTGACGTGGAGCGCAACGCCGCATGGGCCACCCCGAAACTCGAACTGACACGTTAGCCCCCCCTCCCCCTCCCGCCCCCGCCGTGGAAGTCTTTCGCGCCCCCAGAGTCTCGCTGATCGCCCGGCCCGAGTTTTTGGAACCGGCGCACCTGGCGGTGAAATGGCGTGGCGACGCGAGCGATGGCGAGCGCCTCGCCGAGTACGCGGGCCGGCTGTGCTACATGAGCCAGCACAATCCCATCAATCGCACGACCGCCGAGTACCTCGAGAACATCAAGAAGCAGGGTCACGGCTCGGTGCTGGAGCACGCCGTGTACGTTCTGCTGATCGAAGGGATCTCCCGCTCCTGCTCGCACGAGCTGGTGCGCCATCGCGCCGGATTCGGGTATTCCCAAATCTCGCAGCGCTACGTCGATGAATCGCACGCGGCGTTCGTCGTGCCGCCCGCCATCGCGGGCGACGCGAAGCTCGAGGAAGAGTGGCAGCAGCAGGTCAGCGACGCGCAGGCCGCCTATGTCCGCGCGGTCGAGGGGCTGATGCAGCGCTACGAGTGGATCACCGACAAGGTGCAACGGCGGAAGCTGGCGCGCGAAGCGGCCCGCAGCGTGCTGCCCAACGCCACGGAAGTGAAGATCGTCGTGTCCGGCAACGCGCGCGCGTGGCGGACGATGCTCGAGCTGCGCTGCGGCGAAGGTGCGGAGCTGGAAATTCGGCGTATGGCGATCGCCGTACTAACCGTCTTGCAGAAGGAAGCCGGTGCGTTGTTCTCCGACTTCGAGATCTATGTCGCCGACGACCGACAGGAAGCCGCGCGCGTCACCTACCATAAAGTTTGACGCAAGATTTTTTTTCTCGGGCGCACAATGAGTCTTGCGCATCGCGATGCCATTTCGTATTCTGATTTCGAATGCGAATCGGTCTCGCATACAATGAGAAACCAGACGCAAGCGATGCGTCTGACGCCTACGCAGAATGGGATGACCCATCGACGATCGATGCGGTCGACCAGGCTCTCAGTCTCTTCGGCAGCGTCGTTCGACTCGAAGCCGACGAATTCTTCCCGCAGAAACTTTCGCTCGCACACCCCGACATCGTCTTCAACGTGGCCGAGGGGCTGCACGGCCCCTGCCGCGAGTCGCACGTGCCGGCGTTGTGCGAGTTTCTGAACATCCCGTACACCGGCTCCGATCCCCTGACGCTGGCGCTCACGCTGCACAAAGGACGGACCAAGGAGATTCTCGCGTATCGTGGCGTCCCCACAGCGCCGTTTCGCGTGATCGAGAAAGTCGAAGACCTCGAGCGCCTGCCGCTGCCGTTCCCACTGTTCGTGAAGCCCGTCGCGGAGGGGTCCGGTAAAGGCATATTTGTCAACAATTTATGTGACACGCCGGCGCAGCTCGCTGAGCGCGTGCCCTTCCTTCTCAGTCGCTACAGCCAGCCGGTCATCGTCGAGACGTATCTGCCCGGACCGGAGTTCACCATCGCGATCCTCGGCAACAACGGCGACGTGCGCTGTCTGCCGATCGTCGGATTCGATTTCGCGTCGCTGCCGCCGGGCGCGCCACCGGTGTACGGCTACGAAGCCAAGTGGATCTGGGACACGCGCGAACATCCGCTGGCGATCTTCCAGTGTCCTCCGACCGGCGTCTCCGCATCGCTCTGCCGGGAAACGGAGTGCGTCGCGCTCGACGCGTATCGCGCCCTCGGCTGCCGCGACTGGTGCCGCATCGACGTGCGCGTGGATCGCTTCGGCGTGCCCAATGTCGTCGAGCTCAATCCCCTGCCCGGCATCATTCCCGATCCCGCGATGAACTCCTGCTTCCCCAAAGCCGCGCGGGTGGCCGGCTACAGCTATGACGAGCTGGTCCAGGAGGTCCTGCGGATCGCCTGGAGGCGCCTCACGGGGCACACGCTCCCGGTTGCCGCCGCGGCGGCGGCCAGCGCGTGAACGTCGTCATCCTCTATGATCCCGGCGCCGACGATTGGACCGCCGAGGATATCGCCGGGGTGATGGACGCGGTCGACGACATCGCCAGGATCTTCGTTTCCCTCCATCATCAGGTCCACCGCGTTCCCGTCCGCCACGACATGCGGTGGTTCAATCACTGTCGGGGGGGGCGCGCCGATCTGGTCTTCAATCTCTGCGAAGGCGTGCGCGGGGTTGCGCAGTGGGAGGATCACGTCGTCGGCACGCTGGAGCTGGCGGGGATCGCGTATACCGGCTGCGGTCCCTGGACCACCGCGGTCTGTCGCCGCAAGGCGGTGGCAAACACGATGCTCGAGCGCGCCGGGCTGCCGGTGCCCCGCTGGACGATCGCCCAGGGCAAGATCGACGACGATTTCCCATTGCCGGCCATCGTGAAGCCGGCGGCAGAGGACGCGAGCGCGGGGCTCGACAGACAATCCGTGGTGAGCGACCGCAAGAGCCTCAAGGCGCGCATCGCCGCGATGACCGAACAGTTCGACGAAGTGCTGGTGCAGCAGTACATCGCGGGCCGCGAATTCAACGTCGGGATCGTCGGCACGCGGACGCTACCCGTCGCCGAAATCGACTTCAGCACAATGCCCGACGGCACCTGGCCGATCCTGACATATGCCGCCAAGTGGCATGTCGGCTCGCCGGAGGACCTCGGCAGCCGGCCGGTGTGCCCCGCACAGATTCCGCAGCGGCTCGCGGATCGGCTGTGCCGGCTGGCGGAGACAGCATGGCGGACGATGCAGGGCAAGAGCTACGGCCGGGTCGATTTGCGCGTGGACGAGGCCGGCCGGCCCTGGGTCCTCGAGGTGAATCCCAATCCAGATCTCACCGACGACGCGGGCCTCTCACGGATGGCGAAGGCCGCCGGGTGGGACTATGCCGAGCTGATCCGTCGCATCGCCGAGCTGGCATTGCGGGAGGCGCAAGGCGCCAAGGCCGCGCGTGAGCTGCTCGCTGCGTCTCCTGGGCCCCGTCGGGCGCGCGCACCGCGCACAGCTTGAGCAGCTGGCGCGGGGCGCCGGGCTCTTCCGCGAGGAGGAGGTCGCCACCGCGGTCGAGCTGCTCGATGAGAGTCTGGCTGGGGACGCCGACTATCAGTTCGTCGGTGCATTCGAAGGCGATCAGCTCGTGGGATACGCGTGCTGGGGTCCGACGCCGGGGACAGACGCGACTCACGACCTCTATTGGATCGTCGTGGATCGCGGTCATCAAGGCGCGGGAATCGGGACCCAGTTGCTCGCAGAAGTTGAACACCGACTCACGACGCACGACGCACGATTGATTGTCGTGGAGACCTCTTCGCGCACCGACTACGAGCGGACGCGGAGGTTTTACGAAGCACGCGGCTACACCAGAGCCGCGACCATCCCGGGCTACTATGCACCCGGTGACGACCTGGTGATCTATACCAAGGATCTGACACCTGGAGACCTGGCAAGCACTGCTCCGTAAGAGAAGCATCGCGTCGCTCGATGCCTTGGCTGCTCGCTTTGGTGCCGAGCATGTCGGTGACATCGCGCGCCTGCGGCAGGCGGCCGAGAATTTCGAGTTTCGCATCTCGCCCGCGATGGTCGATCTCATCAAGTCGCCGGGCGATCCCATCTGGCTGCAGTACGTTCCCACGCTGCAAGAGCTCGACGTGCAGGACGGGCTCGTCGATTCGCTCGCCGAGGACGCGAACTCGCCGGTCCCCAACATCACGCACCGCTATCCCGACCGCGCGCTGTTCCTCGTCTCGCCCGTGTGCGCCTCCTACTGCCGCTTCTGCACCCGGCGGCGCAAAGTGGGCGACCCCGAGAAGATCCCGATGGCGCAGCTCGAGTCGGCGTTTCACTATCTCGCGGAGCATCCGGAGATCCGCGACGTCATCATGTCGGGCGGGGATCCCCTGCTGCTGTCCGACCGCCGCATCGACGATATCTGCAAGCGGCTGCGGGCGATTCCGCATCTCGAGGTGCTCAGGATCGGGAGTCGCATCCCCTGTCACCTGCCCGAGCGCGTGACGCCGGAGTTGTGCGCCATCCTGAAGAAGTACCACCCGCTCTACATCAACACGCACTTCAACCACCCCGACGAGCTCACGCCTGCCGCCGTGCAGGCGCTCGGCATGCTCGCCGATGCCGGCATTCCGCTCGGGTGTCAAACGGTGCTGCTCCGGGGCGTCAACGATGATCCCGAGGTGATGAAGCTGCTGATGCAGCGGCTGCTCGCCGCGCGGGTGCGGCCCTACTACATCTATATGTGCGACCAGGTGGCCGGCGCCGAGCACTTCCGGACGACCGTCGAGAAGGGACTGGAGATCATCAAGGCGTTGCGGGGGTGGACATCAGGGCTCGCGGTCCCCCACTTCGTGATCGACGCACCCGGCGGCGGGGGCAAGATCCCGCTCCTGCCGGAATACGTCGTGAAGCTCACCGACAAAGAAGTCGTGCTACGCAATTACGCGGGCAAATTGTACCGCTACAAGCAAGGCACGGACTCCGCCAAACCGCTCGAGCCGATCCTCGTCGGCTGATGCCTCTTGACGGGTTCCCCACCCGTCGTATATTTATGTCTAACGATGCATAAACATACGATGACCCGGCTGGCGAATATTACCGAGGGACCCTCACCAGGGAGCGGCGGGGCACGATAGTGCGAACCAAATCAGAGCCCAACCAGCCCGCTCCCTCACCAGAGCGGGCTTTTCGTTTGCTCGATCCCTGGCGCGAGCGCGACGCCTGCGGCGTCGGCTTCGTGGCGCGCGCCGACGGCGGCCGCACGCACGACATCCTGGCGATGGCGCTCACGGCCGTCGCGCGGCTCGCGCATCGCGGCGCCGCGTCCAACGACAAGTCCGGCGACGGTGCCGGCGTGCTCACCCAGATCCCGCACCGCCTCCTCGGCGTCGGTCCCGTGGAACGCGTGGCGCTGGGGATGTTCTTCCTGCCGCAAGCGGCCGCAGCGCGGGATGTCGCGATCGACGTGATTGAAACCGTGCTGGTGAGCCTGGGAATGTCTGTCCTGGGCTGGCGCGTCGTCCCGGTGAACGGCCAGGTGCTCGGCCCGCTCGCCGCCGCGAGCCAGCCTTCCATCCGCCAGGTCTTCATCGGCCCACCTTCAGGCCCCGCCAATGCGCAGGTCTGGGAGCGGCGACTCTATCTCGCGCGCCGCGTCATCGAGCGCCGCGCGGCGCGCGCCGGGCTGCCCGTCTTCGTCTGCTCGCTCTCGTGCCGCACCGTCGTGTACAAGGCGCTCCTTGTCGGCACGGAACTGCCCGGCTTTTATGCCGATCTCCAATCACCCCTGTTCGAGACCGGCATCGCGGTATTCCACCAACGCTACTCGACCAACACGTTGCCCAGCTGGCCGCTCGCGCAGCCGTTCCGGCTGCTGGCGCACAACGGCGAGATCAACACGCTCTGGGGCAACCGCAACGCGATGCGGGCCCGCGAACCCGCGCTGGCGGCGCCGGCCTGGGACCGGGATGTCGAGCTGCTGAAACCGGTCATCTGGGCCGACGGCAGTGACTCGGCCAGCCTCGATAACGCGTTCGAGCTGCTGGTTCGCTCGGGTCGCGATCCGGTTCATGCGCTCATGATGCTGCTGCCGGAGGCGTGGGAACGGATTCCCGACCTGCATCCGGCGCTGCGCAGCTTCTACGAGTATCACGCCGGGCTGATGGAGCCCTGGGACGGGCCGGCCGCGCTCGCGTTCAGCGACGGCATCGTCGCCGGCTCGGCACTGGATCGCAACGGCTTGCGGCCCTGCCGTTACAAGGTCACGCGGGACAACGTCGTCGTCGCGGCCTCGGAAGTGGGCGTCGTCGACCTCGATCCCTCGGGCGTCGTGGAATCGGGCCGGCTCGGCCCCGGCGAGCTGCTGCTGGTCGACACCTTGCGCAACGTCGTGCTACGCAGCGCGGACGCAAAGATGGAAGTGGCCCAACGCTTCCCGTACCGTCGCTGGACCGCGCGGATGGTACGACACCTTCCCACGGAAGTCCCCGCCCTGGGGCCGGTGCTCCCCGCCGACGAGCTGACCGCGCGGCAGCACGCGTTCGGCTACAGCCACGAGGACCTGCGCTACGTCATCTCGCCGATGGCCGCCGAGGGCCGCGACGCGATCTGGAGCATGGGCGACGACACACCGATCGCGCCGCTGTCCCGCCTGCCGCAGAGCCTGTACGCCTACGTGCGCCAGCGCTTCGCGCAGGTCACCAATCCGGCCATCGATCCACTGCGCGAAGAATTGGTGATGTCCCTGGTGATGTATCTCGGCCGGCGCGGTTCCGTGCTCGCGCAGCGGCCCGGCGGTCGGACCTTGCTGCGTCTCGACCACCCGGTGCTGCTCGCCGAGGAAATGGCGGCCTTACGCCGCGCCGGCGGCGCGGAGCTGACCACACTCAGCGCGGTCTGGGAGGCAGCCGCCGGCCCCGAGGAGTTGTCGCGCGCGCTCGAAACGCTCAGCCGCGATGCGGTCAAGGCGGTGCGCCGTGGTGGCGGCGCGACGATCCTGGTCATCAGCGACCGCGACGCGGACAAGACCCGCGCGCCGATCCCCATGCTGTTGGCGATCGGCGCCGTGCACCAGCGGCTCGTGCTGGCGGGACAGCGCATCCGGGTCGGCCTCGTGGCAGAAGCGGGCGACGCCTGGGACGTCCATCACTTCGGCGCCCTCTTCGGATACGGCGCGGAGGCCGTGCATCCGTGGCTCGCCTTGCAATGCCTGCGGGAAGCCGAGGCATCAGCCGAGAAGTATCGGAGTGCGGCTGAAAAGGGATTGCTCAAGATCCTCTCGAAGATGGGAATCTCGACGCTGCAGTCCTACGCCGGCGCGCAAATCTTCGAAGCGATCGGGCTAGGCCAGGAAGTCATCGACCGCTGCCTCACCGGCACGGCGTCGATCATCGGTGGCATCGGCTTCAAGGAAATCGCTGAGGATGTGCTGAAGCGGCATCACAGCGCGGGCGTGCTGCCCGATCATGGTCGCGTGCGTTACCGGCGCGACGGCGAGGACCACGGCTGGTCACCGCCGCTGGTTCGCGCCTTGCAAGATGGCGATCACGCGGGCTTCGACACGCGGGTGCGCGCGCGCGCGCCGGCGGGCCCACGCGACTTGCTCGACTTCGTCGAGCAGTCGCCGGTGCCACTGGAGGAGGTCGAGGCGGCAGAAGAGATCCGGCGACGCTTCATCTCGAGCGCCATGTCGCTCGGCGCGCTCTCACCCGAGGCGCACGCGACCCTGGCGATCGCGATGAATCGGATGCACGGCCGCTCGAATTCCGGTGAGGGCGGCGAGGACCCGGCAACGTACGCGGCGCGTGGCGACGGAGACCGCTCCGACAACCGCATCAAACAGGTGGCGTCGGGCCGGTTCGGCGTGACGACGGCATATCTCATCAGGGCCGATGAGCTCGAGATCAAGATCGCGCAAGGCTCCAAGCCCGGCGAAGGCGGACAGTTGCCCGGCCACAAAGTCACCGATCTCATCGCGCGCCTGCGGCATGCGGTCGTCGGGATCCCCCTGATTTCGCCGCCACCGCACCACGACATCTACTCGATCGAAGACCTGGCGCAGCTGATCCACGACTTGAAGCAGGTGAATCCGGCCGCGCGCGTCGGCGTGAAGCTCGTCGCGGAGGCAGGTGTCGGCACCGTCGCGGCGGGCGTCGCCAAGGCGTATGCCGACTACGTGCTCGTGTCAGGCCACAACGGCGGCACCGGCGCGTCGCCCCTGTCGTCCATCAAGCATGCCGGCTCGCCCTGGGAGCTGGGTCTCGCGGAGACCCAGGTGATTCTCATGCGTAACAAGCTGCGCCAGCGCATCGAGGTCCGCGTCGACGGCGGCTTGCGCACCGGACGGGACGTCGTCATCGCCGCGCTGCTCGGCGCCGAATCCTTCGGGTTCGGCACGGCCACAGTTGTCGCCCTCGGTTGCGCGATGGCGCGCCAGTGTCACTTGAATACGTGCCCGACCGGTATCGCCACGCAGCGGCCCGAGCTGCGCGCGAAGTTCCGCGGCACGGCGGAGCAGGTCATCGCCTATTTCACGCACATCGCCGAGGACGTGCGCCGGATCATGGCGGCGCTCGGCGTGCGCCGCATGGACGATCTCATCGGGCGCGTGGAGCTGTTGCGGCGGATCGACCGCCCCGAAAACCCGCGGGCGCGCCTGCTCGATCTGTCGGCATTGCTGTCGGCCCCGGCGAGCAAATCGGAACCGCGCCGGCGCATGGTCGAGCGCAACGTTCGTCCGGGTCTCGTGTCGCTCGATGCCGAGATTATCGAGCGGAAGGACTCGACCCCTCGCGTGATCCCGATCGGGAATCATCACCTGACCGTTGGCGCGCGCATCGCCGGCGACATCGCGCGCGTGCATGGTGGCGGGGGGCCGGGTGAGCCCTTGCGCCTCCGCTTCCGCGGCAGCGCGGGCCAAAGCTTTGGAGCGTTCACGCTCCCACGCATGCATCTGCAGCTCGAGGGGGAGGCGAACGACCACGTGGGCAAAGGCTTGTGCGGTGGCGAGATCGTGATCAGGCCGTTCCGTGGTGCCGGGTACGCAACGGGTGTGCTGCTTGGTAACACCGCGCTGTATGGCGCGACGTCCGGCCGTCTCTTCGCCGCCGGGAGCGCGGGAGACCGGTTTGCGGTGCGCAATTCCGGTGCGATCGCGGTGATCGAGGGTGCCGGCGACCACTGCTGCGAGTACATGACCGGGGGCGTGGTCGTCGTGTTGGGGCCGGTAGGTCGCAACTTCGCGGCCGGCATGTCGAACGGCATCGCCTACGTGCTCGACGAGCGCGGTGTCCTCGAATCGCGCTGCAACCTCGAAATGGTCGCAGTCAGCGGCCTCAATTCGATGGACGAGCGTGTGCTGCGCAAGCTCATCCAGCAGCACTTCCACAAGACCGGCAGTGCCCGCGCCCGCGCCATCCTCGAGGCCTGGGCAGCCTATCGCGAGCGGTTCAAGAAAGTGTCGTCGCCCCCGCCAGCGTCTGTCCCCGCGGCCGCGACGATCGAACCGGTGGCCAACCTCCAATCGACTGGGAGCCGTGCATGAAGCTCATCACGACGATCGTGCGTCCCGACCGCGTCCCCGAGGTCAAGGCGGCGTTGTTCCGCGCTGGGATCACCGGCATCACGCTGAGCCGCGTGAGCGGACACGGCGGTGAGCACGAACAGTTCGAGCAGTATCGCGGGACGGCGCTCGTCATGGAGTTCCACGAGAAGGTCAAGATCGACATGGTGTGCTCCGAGCCGTTCGTCGAGCCGTGCGTGCAGGCAATTCTCTCCGCGGCCCGCACGGGCGAGGTGGGTGACGGGAAGATCTTCATACAGCCGATCGAGCGGGTGATTCGCATCCGCACGGGTGAGGTAGACAACGCCGCTCTGACCGCCGTCAACGCCGACGCGGTCCAACGCGCGGCGATCAACGCAGCCGGTATGGGAGGTGCAGCGTGACACAAGCCACTGTTTCCGCGGGGGATACTGCCTGGGTACTCGTTTCGAGCGCGCTCGTGCTGCTCATGACCGTGGGTCTCGCGTTCTTCTACGGCGGGCTGGTGCGCCCCAAGAACGCCCTGAACACCATGATGATGAGCGTGGTCGCGCTCGGCGTGATCGGCGTCCAGTGGATGCTGGTCGGATACTCGATCGCCTTCGGTCCCGGCAACTCGTGGGTCGGTGGTCTGTCGTGGCTCGGCCTGAATAACGTGGGGCTCGATCCCAATCCGACGTACTCCTCGACCATCCCGCTGCAGGCGCACGCGATGTTCCAGGGGATGTTCGCAATCATCACGCCCGCGCTCATTTCAGGCGCGATCGTGGAGCGGATGCGCTTCCGGGGCTACGTCGTGTTTCTTCTGCTATGGGCGACTTTGATCTACGATCCGCTGGCGCACTGGGTATGGGGCTCTGGCGGCTGGTTGCTGAAACGCGGGGCGCTGGACTTCGCGGGCGGCACCGTCGTCCACATCAGCGCCGGCGTGTCCGCGCTCGTCGCCGCGTGGTTCCTCGGGCCCCGGCGCGACTACCGCCGCGTCCCGATTGCGCCGCACAACGTCCCGCTGGTGCTGCTCGGCGCCGGGCTGCTCTGGTTTGGCTGGTTCGGCTTCAATGCCGGCTCGGCGCTCGCGGCGAACGGGCTCGCGGCGCTGGCGTTCGTGAACACGAACACCGCTGCGGCGGCCGCGCTGGTCACCTGGGCGGGGCTCGACCTGGTGCGCACCGGCAAGATCACGGCGGTTGGCGCCGCAACCGGTCTCGTCGTGGGTCTCGTCGGCATCACTCCGGCGGCCGGATACGTGACTCCGCTGGCGGGGCTCCTGATCGGCGTGCTCGCGGCGGGCGTCAGCTACACCGCCATTCAGATTCGGTCGCGGACCAAACTCGACGACGCGCTCGACGTGTTTTCCTGCCACGGCGTCGCCGGAATGGCGGGCGCGATGTTGACCGGCGTGTTCGCCACCAAACTCGTCAACCCCGCCGGCGGCGATGGACTCCTGGCGGGCAACGCCAGTCAGATCGGCGTGCAGGTGCTCGCCGTCCTCGCGACGGTCGCGTTCGCCGCCATCGGCACACTCGGGATTCTGAAGCTCGTGGAGGCAACGATCGGCGCGCGCGCGGACGTGCCCGAGGAGAGTGCTGGACTTGACCTCAGCCAGCACGGCGAAGAGGCGTACTTCGGGAACGATCTGGGCGGCTTGGCCGGTAGCGGGAGCTCGCTGGGTGGCAGCGTGGTGGTCGAGTCCTTCGTCGTGGAGCCGACACCCGTGCCGGAGCCGAGCGTATGATGCGGGCGGAGCTCATTGCATTGACCGTCGCAATGGCCCAGTCGCCGCATTCGCTCTCGGGCAACGTGGCGCTCGTGGGCGATTACCGGTTTCGAGGGCTGTCCCAGACCTACACGCAGCCCGCGATTCAGGGGGGCGTCGACTACGCAGCAGCCCCCGGGGGGGGCGGGGGGGGCGCGTACGTGGGCGCTTGGGGCTCGAACGTGAGCGGAAATCAGTTTTTGAATGGCGGATCGCTCGAGCTGGATCTGTATGGCGGGTACCGCTGGACGGTCGCCAAGGTCGGGGTGGATCTCGGCATGCAGTATTACTGGTATCCCCGAGCGCGCTACAACATCGACCCAGGTGATCGCTATAACACGGCGGAAGTCTACGCCGGCGTGCGATACGATCAGTTCGCCGCGAAATACTCGTACGCCCTGACGAACCTGTTTGGGATGAAAACGCGCACGATCGGCGGCTATTGCGGCATCAGCGCCGACGGCACTGCGGCCACGACCGATTGTCTCGGAACTGGTGGCTCGAAGGGATCGGGCTATCTCGACCTCACCGCAACGTTTGCTGTCGTCGTCGGCATGACTCTGGCGCTGCACTACGGCCACCAGTATGTGCGAAGCTACGCCCCCCTCTCCTATGCTGACTACAAAATCGGCCTCACGCGCCCGCTTGGCGCCGTCACGCTGGGAGCCGCCGTCGTGGGGGCAGGCGCGGAGCGCCGGTTCTACCGTTACACGCCGACGACCACAGGATCACAGGAGACCGAAGACGTAGCCAGGTTGGCACTCGTGCTGTCGGCGAGTCGGGCTTTCTGAGATTATTCTTCACCCCATGACAAGTGGGGTGAGGTGAAGGCAACGCCGCTCAACTTCAAGGTCGCGCTCGTGCAAATGAGCATGAGCGACGACCCTGAAGCGAATCTCGCCAAGGCGATCGCCCGCACCCGCGAGGCGGCGCAGCAGGGCGCGTCGCTCGTCTGTCTCCCCGAGCTGTTTCGCACGCAGTACATCGGGCAGCGTGAGGACCACGCGCTGTTCGATCTGGCCGAGGCGGTGCCGGGACCGACGACGGAGACACTGGGAAAAATCGCGAAGGAGAACGGCATCGTCTTGATCGCGTCGCTCTTCGAGCGGCGCGCGGCCGGTCTCTACCACAACACGGCCGCGGTCATCGACGCCGACGGGAAGGTCAAAGGGATCTACCGCAAGATGCACATCCCCGACGACCCTGCGTACTACGAAAAATTCTACTTCACGCCCGGTGATTTGGGGTTTCGAGCGTTTGACACGAAAGTCGGTCCGATCGGCACGCTCGTGTGCTGGGACCAGTGGTACCCGGAAGGCGCGCGCCTCACCGCGCTGCAGGGCGCGAACATTCTCCTGTATCCGACCGCGATCGGCTGGCACCCGGCGGAGAAGGAGAAATACGGGGAGCAGCAGCTCGACGCCTGGAAAACCATCCAACGCAGTCACGCAATTGCGAACGGCTGCTGGGTTGCCGCCGTGAACCGCTGCGGTTTCGAGCGGCTGGGTGGCGAGGGCGCCGGGATCGAGTTCTGGGGCCATTCGTTCGTCTGCGACCCGTTCGGCGTCGTCGTGGCCGAGGTCGCCGAGGACGAAACGCTCGTGCTGGCGCAGGTCGACCTGGCCCGGATCGAAGAGGTGCGTCGCAACTGGCCGTTTCTGCGTGATCGCCGCACCGACGCGTACAGCGATATCCAACACCGATTTCTCACAGATTGAGCCATCCGCCGTCAGCCGTCTGCCATCAGCAGGCAAATCAGAGAGCTGACGGCTGATGGCCGATGGCTTCGTCATGCCAGCGGAGTGGGAGCCGCATGCGGCCACCTGGATCGGCTGGCCGCACAATGTCTCCGACTGGCCGGGGAAATTTCCTCCCATCCCCTGGGTCTACGGCGAGATCGTTCGCGTCCTGACGCGTGGCGAGATCGTCCGCATTCTCGTCAACTCCGCCGCTCACCAGGCACAGGCGAGCAGGATCTTGAAGAAGGTCGGCGTGGACCTGGGACGCGTGGACTTTCTGCGCTTTCCGACCAACCGCGGGTGGACGAGGGATTTTGGTCCGATCTTCGTTCGCCGGCGGACGAGCCTCGCCATCGCGCGCTTTCATTTCAACGCGTGGGCGAAGTACAAGGACTGGAAGAAGGACGACAAGATCCCCGAGCTCGCCGCCAGGAAGTTCAAGCTTCCGCTGATCGATGCGAAAGTGGTGCTCGAAGGCGGCAGTATCGACGTGAACGGCAGGGGCACGCTGCTCACAACCGAGGAGTGCCTGCTCGATCTCAAGGTCCAGACTCGTAATCCGGGATTATCGCGCTACGAGATCGAGAACGTGTTCCGCGAGACGCTCGGCATCACGAACACGCTGTGGCTCGGCAAGGGGATCGAGGGGGACGACACACACGGCCACGTGGACGACCTGTGTCGCTTCATCAAGCCCGGGACCGTCGTGCTCTGCAGAGAGGACAATCCGAACGACGTGAATTACGAACCGCTTGCCGAGAACCGCGAGCGGCTCCAGGGGATGCATCTCGAAAAAGGAGCGAGCATCGAGGTGATCGACCTCCCGATGCCCGCTCCCCTGTACTTCGATGGCGTGCGGCTACCCGCCAGCTATGCCAACTTCTACATCGCCAACGCTGCCGTGCTCGTCCCGACGTTCAACGATCCCAACGATCGCGTCGCGCTGGGTATCCTCGCCGAGCTGTTTCCCGACCGTCCCGTCGTGGGGATCCACGCGGTGGATCTGGTCTGGGGGCTCGGCACGCTGCATTGCCTCACGCAGCAGGAGCCGAAGCTCTAGCCCTGCAGCGCGTCGTTGATGACGTCGGCGACGCCGGCCAGGTCGGCGAGGATGTGGGCGCGACCGTGGGGCGAAAGGCCTTCCGTCGTCCGAATGCGCCCCAGGGCTCTCTCGAGCAGGTCGAGCGCGGAGCAGAGATAGACGGTGGCTTGATCGACCGCCATCCAGGCCCGCTCATTTGCGCCCAGACATAGCCCGCCGAGCTCGACGACGAGCCGCTCGGGGCTGCGGCGCTCGATGCCAGTCGGGGGTGGTGCAGGTGGATCGCTCCGCACCGCGGCGACGTGCCAGCGATCGCCATCGGCGCGGCAGCCAACCCACAGACTATCGGGAAGAGCCAATCGGCCCCACCGCCGCAGCATTCCGCCGACGTCGAACTCCACAGCACCTCCGGGCGGCTGCGGCCGGCTGACGGCTTCGGTCATCGCAAGTCCCCCGCGCGCGACGCGCCACAGCGCCACGACACGGCCTCGGAGGGCGGCGCTCAGCTGGTTCAACACCACACAGCGGCGCTCGTAAAGACTCTGAAGCGAGGATTCGCTCATCGCGAGCTCCTCTCTTGGGGTATGCTTTCAAGAACCCCAGAAGCCGCGCGAAGTAACAGGTGACGCGCATCCGGCCGGTGGGCAGGTGACGAGCATCATCCACCGGATGTACCTGCTGACCAACTCCCGCACGATCTACCGCAGCTGCCAGATCTCCACGCGATTCCCCGAAAACACCGGAATCAGCACGCGATTCCGCTTGGCGTCGTAGCCGATGTCGGCCGGGCTCGGCACACCGGTGATCACTTTCACTTCCTGCCCGCTCTCGTACGCGGACACGGTGGAATCTGTCCAGCTCGATACCAGGATCTTCGTGCCGGCGACTTCGACGCCGTCGAATCCACCCGGGCCCTTGGCGATGACCTTGGGCGCCTTGTCCCCAGGCTTCCACGCGAGCACGGTTTTGGTCGGCCCGAACGACACGATGATGAATCGCTTGCCCACGGGATCTACCGTGATCCCGTTCGGCCAGCCGAGGCTGTCACCCTTCGCCGCGATCGACACCTTGCGGTCGGGACCGATGCGGAACACGCGGTCCGGTCCCGGGTGCAGCACGTTGCCAAGGTCGTCGAACCGGATCCCGGTATCGGTCACGTAGATCGCGCCCGTCGTGGCGATCGCGATGTCGTTCAAAAAGACGGCGCCCGCGCTGTCGAGCCTGACGCTGTCCAGCGGGGTCCCGGTCCGCGCATTGAACGCGCGGATCCTGTCGATATCCGTCACCCACAGGGTGTCACCGGTCACCGCGAGCCCCTTCGGCGCATTGAGGGTCACACCGGCACGGCCACCTTCGATGAACTTGAGGTTCTCGATCGCCCCGTCTGGCCGCAGGCGACTGATGAAGCCATTGTTGTCCTTCGCGGTCGGAGAGCCGTTGATGTTCGAGACGAAGTAGATGTCCTGCGTCGAGTCGTGCAGCACGGACTCCGGAGTGGAGAAGCCCGCCACCGTCAGCATCTTGGTGGCGCCCGGAGCGGGGGGAGGGAGAGGTGGCGGCACGACGCGCGTGGTATCGACCGGGTGGGTCGTGTCGGCGACGTTGGCAGCCTGCCGCTTTCGATCGACGGGCTGGCAGGCGGCGGCGACAGCAAGGGTCGTACAGAGGACGACGATCGCTCTCATCGGGGCCTTTCCTCCTCGGCCAAAGCTGCGATGTGTCGCAAGACGCGCTCGTGGATGGCCGCGACGATGCGGCCTGCGGGCAGTGTCCAATAGCGCTGTGGGAACATAGCCACGACATATGTCGTGCGCCCTTCGAGGCGCGTGCGGCCGCCCGGCAGGGGCGTGAGCCGGAACTCGCCGTGGGTCGCACGGAAGTACCCGTCGAGGTGGGGTGGGTTCACCTGGCGGTACGGGGTCCATTCGGTCATCGGTGGCGCCTGCGCCGTGATGTCGAATGCCAGTCGCCGGTTCTCATCCCAGGCGGTAATCGGCTCGACGAAGCTGCCGGTCGTGAAGTCGCAGTAGCGCACCGCTCCGACCCCATGGCCCTCGATACGCGCGCGCATGGGCGCCGCAACGCCCGCGCGAAATAGCAGCTCCGTGGGCGGCGCCAAATCGGGAAACGTCACGACATGCCGCCATACGACTGCCAGAGGCGCGTCGATGTCGACGACGGTCACCACCTCGTGTGGGGTGGGCGCTGCGCGCGGCTCGACGCCCAGGAACAGCGGCACGAGGAGAGCCATCCAAGGCCCTGTGGATCCGAACATGGCTCGTCGCGCCATGACACGGCCCAGCACTGCGCCGGGCAGGGCAATCGCCCAGGCGATCGGCAGAGCCATGCCGATGCAAATCAGCCCTTCGAGCGCAAAGACGACCATCGCTCCCGCGGCGATCGTCACGCTCCCCAGTGCCAGTCCAACCGACTCCCCTGCCGGACGGTCGACACGGTAGTTGTAGATGTAGGCGGTGATGTAGCCGATGGTGAACGGCATGCCGAGGAAGAGGCCGGTCGAATAGCGATGGCGCAGGTAGACGGCAACAAGCACGGAGACCAGCGTGATCGCCAGCGCAGCGGCGACGCCCAGCATCGCGCTTTGAAAGCGCTCAGTCGCCGAGCTGACCACGGCGTCGGATGGCGCGATGCGGCGCGGCCGTGAGGGCGGCAGGCACAGCACCATCATCAGGATGAGGTTAAGGCCCGGCACAAAGAAGACCAACGCAACCCAGGGACTCGCGCCGGCATCGACGGCGCGGCGCATCGTCATGCTGACGCCAATCCACAGAAACGGCAACGCAATCACCACGAGGAGTGGCAGCAGCCAGGGCGGCGCGCTGCGCAAGAGCGCCTGCCGCGTGCTGAGCAACGGAGAGAGATAGTCGGAGAGCGTCCAGATTCTGCCGGCAAATCGCCAGATAAGCCGTGGCGAAAGTACGTTCCGCGATCGACCGGATCGCTGAATCCGAACCACAGGCGCAGCCACCGCGACGGGGCGGTCATCCTGCCTTTGCTTCTTCCAGCTCCTTCTTGCGGGCCTCGGTGACCTTCGCGGTGACGTCGGGCGGCGCATCCTGATACACGTGGAATTTCATCCGATACGTGCCACGCCCATGCGTGATCGAGTGCAGCGTCGTCGCGTACCGATCGAGCTCGGCCTCGGGCACGAGGGCACGAATCTTCGTCAAGCGGCCGTCCTTCTCGGTCCCCATGATCTGCCCCCGCCGCGACGAGATGTCGCCCATCACCGCGCCCTGATAGTCGTCGGGCGTCCAGACTTCCACTTCCATGATCGGCTCGAGCAGCACGGGCCTGCATCCCGGACTCACGTTCCGGAAGGCCAGGATGCCGGCCATCTTGAACGACATCTCGTTCGAGTCCACGTCGTGGTACGAGCCGTCGTACAGCTCGACCTTGAAATCCACGACGGGATAGCCCGCCACTGGTCCCTTGTGCGCCGCCTCGACCACGCCACGCTCGACGGCGGGGATGTACTGGCGCGGGATCACGCCCCCGACGATCTCATCGACGAACTGCATCCCTGAGCCGCGCGGCAGCGGCGCAATCCGAATCCAGCAGTCGCCGTACTGGCCACGCCCGCCGGTCTGTTTCTTATGCTTCCCCTGCCCCTCGTTCCTGCCGCGGAATGTCTCGCGGTAGGCGACCTTGGGCTTCGCGGTTTGCGCATGCACGCCGAACTTCCGCGCGAGCCGTCCCACCACGATCTCGAGATGCCGCTCGCCGAGTCCGCGAATGAGCGTCTGTCCCAGCTCGCTGTTGTACTCGTGGTGGAAGGTCGGATCCTCTTCGTGCAGCTTGTGCAGCCCGGTGGAGAGCTTGTCTTCCTCGCCCCGCTGTTTCACCTCGACGGCCACGGTGATCACCGGCTCGGGGAACGGAATCTTGGGCAGGACCAGACCCTTGTCTTTCGTCGACAGCGTGTCATTGGTGTGCGTGTCGCGCAGCTTGGCGACGACGCCGATGTCGCCGGCGTGGAGCTCCGGGGTCTCGATCCGCTCCTTGCCCACCGCGACGCAGAGGTGATTGAGCTTCTCCGAGACTTCGCGCGGCGCGTTCCAGACATCCTGCCCGTTCTTGACGGTTCCCGAGAAGATGCGAAACAGGGTGACGTCGCCGACGTGCGGCTCGGAGACCGTCTTGAACACCTGCGCGGCTAGCGGCCCGGCGTCCTCGGCCTTCAGGGTCAGGCGCTCGGCGCTGCCCCAGCGTTGCGCCTCGACCGGCGGCGTCTCGTGCGGCGCGGGGCACAGCTCGACGAGCTTGTTCAGCAGTGCCCGCGTCCCGTACGTCAGCTCGGCGGCGCCGCAGAACAGCGGAAACAGCTCCCGCTTCGCCATCCCCGCTTTCATGGCGGCGATCGCCTCATCGCGGCCGATCTCTTCGCCGCCGAGGTAGCGCTCGAGCAGCGTGTCGTCGGTCGCGGCGATGCTCTCGATCAGCTCCTGCGAGTACTTCTCGAAGCGATCCTTGTACTCCTCGGGGACGTCGACCTCGTCGTACTCGCCGGCCTTCGTGCCCTTCTTGTAGAGGTGCGCCTTCTTCGAGAAGAGATTGACGATCCCGTGGAATTCCATTCCTTCCCCGACGGGGATCTCCACCGGGATCACCTTGGGCGTTAGCTGTTCCTTGATCTGATTGAAGACGCGCTCGAAGTTGGCGTGCTCCTTGTCCATCAACGACACGAAGAACAGGCGCGGTAGCGCGCGGCGCTCGCAGTAGTCCCACACCTTCTCGGTGCCGACCTCGACGCCGGACGTTGCGGACAGCACGACGACCGCCGAATCGGCGGCGTACACGCCCGCCAGGGCGTCGCCGGTGAAGTCCAGATATCCCGGAGTGTCGATCAGGTTGATCTTCGTGTCCATCCACTCGGCAACGGCCAGCGCGAGGTTGATGGAGTATTTGCGTTCGATTTCGTCAGGGGTGTAATCGGTGAGGGCGGTACCATCCTTGACTGAGCCGTGCCGTTTGCTCGATCCGGCCACGAACGCCAGCGCATCGACCAGGGAGGTCTTGCCGCTCGCGCCGTGGCCGACTACGGCCACATTGCGAATTTCGGGAGTCTTGTACACACGCAACTGTCCACCTCCTGCGGGGGGACAGAAATATGATTTGAGGGGGATTGAGATGGCTAGATGATCCGGGAGACGCCGAGAGGCCGAGCGGCTGAGGGGCTGTGAGGATCGAGCTAGCAGGGTTTTCCCGTTCGCTCTGCCCTCACAGCCCCTCAGCCTCTGGGCCTCTGAGCGTCTACCTCGACGTCTACTCGCCTACAGCCTCCATCTCTCCATCTGCCACCGCATCATGATCGTGGTTCGCGTATCTCACGTGCTCGACCAGCCTGTGCAGGATCTGCATCGCTCGCAGATTCAGCGCGAGCGCCGTCACCTTGTCGCCACTAACGAACGCCTGGTCTGCCTGAACGCGCAGCTCCTTCACGTGCGCCAGGATCGCGCGAATGCGCGGCGCATCGCGGCCACCCAGGAACTGCTCGATCTTGTCGATGGCATTGTCTACCGCGAGGCCGGTGCGCTCCGGCGCATTCGGAAACAGCTCGATCACCGCCGTCAGCACGTCACGGAAAGCGGCGCGACGGAACGCACGCGCGGCAGCGATGTCGCCGCGCTCGAACGCGGCCCGCGCCGAGTCGCGGTTCATGCGCGCGGAGTCGAGGTACGCAATCGCGACGGGATCATCGGTGGTCCGCAGCGTATCGAGCAGCCGCCGGTACCACCCTTCGCAGTTCGTGCCGGCGCCCGGCGTGGCCGCGACATTGTCGGCAATGTTCTGCGCATTCTGCGCGAGCATGAGCTCGTTCGTCGAAGACGCAGCAGTGGGGTCCTGGTTGCAAGCCGCCGCCAAGCTCAACGCGGCGACTGCGACGGTCATTTTCCTGAACATCACGCGCTCCGTGAAAAAGTCTGGCTCTTTGACGCCGAAGTGTAGACGCCGTTAAGACTCGGAGGGAGGGGGATCGGGTAACGGGACCGAGGGCACCGGAGGGGCGGGTGTCGGCGGCTGACCCGGTGCGGCGTGACGCGGGACAGGGGCGAGACTAAAACCCGCCAGCCCCGCCACGACCATCACCGCACCCGCGAGCAGGAAGGACGTGATCGCGCTCACGTCGTACACGCTCCCGATCAAGGGCGGGCCCGCGGTGCGGCCGAGCGCGGCGATTGCCTGCGCCGCTCCCAGGACTGTGCCTTGCTCGTTCGGATCCGCGTACACGGAGACGAGTCCGGTCGCCGCGGGCGCGAAGACGCTATTTGACACGGCCAGCACGAAGGTCCACGCATACAGCAGCGCCGAGCTGGGAATGAACGGGACGATCGCGATCGCCAGGGCCATGCCAAACGTGCCGGCGATGACGAGCGCTCGCTCGCCCAGGCGTCGCACGATCTTTCCAAAGAAGTAACCCTGAACCGACGCGGCGGTGACGCCGATCATCGTGAACAAGAGGGCCAGCTCGCGCTCTTTCCAGCCGAGTACCTTCGCGGCGTGCAGCGGCAGCGCGACGGTATAGCCCGCGAACGCGAGCGGCACGAGCGCCCAGACGATCATGAGCGGCCGCAGCTTCGGGCGAGCGATCGCCTCGCCGATGTGCGCCAGATCGAACAACGGCCGCTTGACCCGCAGCTCGCGTTTCAGCGACTCCGGCAGGATGAAGTAGGCCGACACGAAATTCGCGAGCGACAACCCGACCGCCACGAGCCCCGGAGCCGCCGTGCCAAAGTGCGCGGCGAAGCCGCCGATGGCCGGCCCGAGGCTGAAGCCGATGCCGAACGCGGCCCCAACCACTCCCATGCCGCGTGAACGCTCGGCGGGAGTCGTGATGTCGGCCATGTATGCCTGCGCGGCCGAGATGTTGCCACCGGCGAAACCGGAGACAACGCGAGACAGAAACAGCACCCAGTATGAGCCCGCGAATGCAAACAGTGTGTAGCCCACCGCGTTCACGAGCATGGTGGTCAGCAACACGGGCCGGCGGCCGATCCGGTCGGACAGCTTCCCCAGCAGCGCCGTCGCCACGAATTGCATCAGCGAGAAAACGCCGATGACGCCGCCGTACCCCAACCCGGCGGCACCGAAGCGCTGCGCATAGAACGGCAGGATCGGCAGGACGATGCCAAAGCCGATCAGGTCGATCAAAACGGTAAAGAAGATGACTGCGAAGCGCCGCACTCAGCGTCCTCCTGTGGCACGCTCGATCCGCTCGAGCAGCTGTCGCGCCGCCGCGTTGCCAGGGTCGAAATCGAGCCCCAGCATGAGCTCGCGCGTCGCCGCGCGCGCGTCCCCCGCGAGCAGGTAGCCTTGCGCTAGGGCGAAATGTGCGGGCGCGAGACCGGGATCGAGCGCCGCCGCCTGCGCGAGCGGCTCCATCGCCTCGCGGCCATACCCCCGCGCGAGCCCCACGACACCAATGTTGAAGTACGCCAGTGGCTCGCTGGGATCGACGGCCAGGGCCCGCCGGAACTCGGCGAGACCGCCGGCCGTGTCGCCCAACGCCTCGAGGGCAATGCCCCGGTTCACATGCGCCAGCGGCTGGGCCGGGTCCGCCGCAAGACTCCGCCGGTAGCTCTCGATCGCGTTGGCGAAGTCGCGGGCATCGGCGAACGCGAGACCGAGATTGAGCAGCACGCGTGCCTCGTGTGGTCTGATCTCGAGCGCTTTGCGATACGTCGCGATCGCTCGCGCGGGATCGCCTCGCTGGCGGTACCCATCGGCGACAAAGCCGAGCGCAACGCTCCAGCGTTTGCGGATCGCGTCGTCGACCGAATCGAGGCGCTCGAGCTCGCCCGCGAGAAAGCGACGGACGCGCGGATCCTCGCCTCGGGCGAGATGTAAGCTCGCGAGGGCGAGCGCCCGCAGGTCCAGGTCGTCGCTCTGCGCCAGGCGCTCGAGCCGCTGCACGACCTCCTTGCGGAGCGAGGGCATGTCCGGCGCGAGGCTGTCCTCGAAGAATTCGGTCAGAGCGAACCCACGCGGCGCCGCGGGGGGGGGCTTCAGGCTGCCGTACCACTCGTGCACTCGCGTATCCAAACGCTCGGGAGTTTCGGCGGTGTGACATTGGCGGCAGGCGCTCCTCACGCCTTCCGCCTCGTCAGCCGCAGGACGCGGAATCGGAATCGTGTGGTCGGAGCGCCCATACCGGATCGCATGGCCCACTTCCGGCTCCTGCAGATACGGCATGTGACACGCGACGCAGCGACTGCCGGCCGAGCCGGCGCGGTGATGCGTATGCGCTTCCGGATGCTCCGCCTTGCTCGGATGGCAGGAGGTGCATTGCCCGTCGCTGACGCGATCGGGCAATGGCATGCCGTTCACATCGCGATAGCCCTGCGTGTGCGGGTCGTGGCAATCCACGCACTTCATTGATCCGTTGCGATAGCAGTCGCTGTACGCTTGCGTCTCCTGATACGCGAAGGTCCGCACCCGCCCATCGGGAAAGAGCGGGTGTTCGCCGAGCTGCGGCAGTCCCAGCGAGTAGTACTCGGCCAATGACCGACCGGGCAGATAGCCGGCCTGGAGCACGTCCTTCAGCGCGTGACACCGAAAGCAGACTTCGAGCGAGGCATCCTTGTCGAGCGTCGCGAGCGACCGCATGCCGACGTCTTCCGAGCGACCAATCTCCCCCGAGCGGGCGAGCTCGACATGCCGGCGCGCCGGGCCGTGACACGACTCGCAGTTGATGCTCAACGCGGTGAAACGCGTGTCGTAGCGTCGTTGCGCCGTGTCGAACGCGGCCACGATCTGGCTGCCGTGGCACGCCTGGCAATTCGCATACCGCGCCACGTCGCCCAGCACGCGCACGGGCGGCCAGTCGCCACATTCGGCGAGGCGAACGTCGCGGGTAATCGGGATCCAGCCCCGTTTGCTGCGCGAGTTGGTATTGCAGAACCATACGCCCGCCCCTTCGCGCCGGGCGAACTCGAACGGCAGAAACCGCACCGTGCCATCGGCAAAGCGCGACACGAATCCCTGCGTGCCGCCCCCGACCATGTGACCGCCACCAACGACACCGTCGATGCGGAGCACGACAGGCGGGGGGAGCGCGCTTC
>Ga0209157_1000061_pt1 | contig 91434 bp, 77 predicted proteins | sample GraSoiAngelo_135_FD_185892 | JGI IMG/M metagenome (GOLD analysis project Ga0209157, IMG submission 185892) | Grasslands soil microbial communities from the Angelo Coastal Reserve, California, USA - 14_0929_05_40cm (SPAdes) (version 2) | ecosystem: Environmental > Terrestrial > Soil > Grasslands ... | reverse complement strand
AGTCCGGCACCGCTCAGCTTCCCATTCCCGCGAGCACGTGCCGGACGCTCGAGGGCACCGACGCGCTCGCGACCGTCGGTCCGGTGAGGAGCACGGCCGGTGACGCCACGGCGGCGGCGCGCGCCTCCTCCGCGATCCGGCCCAGGCGGCCGGCGATCACCCGCTCGCCGTCCACGCCGGCGCGCTCGATGACGATCGCCGGCTCTCGGGGATCGCGGCCCAGTGACGTGAGCGAGGCGGTGATCGCCTCGAGCGCGCCGACCGGCATGTAGAAGACGAGCGTGCCCTCGGCGCGCGCGAGCGCGTCCCAGTCGAGCGTGGCCGGATGGTGACCCGTGTGGTCGGTGCCGGTCACGAACACGATCATCGAGGAGCTCCCGCGCTCGGTGAGCGAGATGCCGAGCCGCGCGGCCGCCGCGGTCGCGGCAGTGACGCCCGGGATGACCTCGAACGCGATCCCCGCGGCGCGCACGGCTTCGATCTCCTCGCCGAGGCGCCCGAAGACTGCGGGATCACCGCCCTTCAGCCGCACGACGCGCACGCTTCGCCGGGCCCAGTCGACCAGCAGCCAGTTGATCTGGCCCTGGCCGACGCAGACGCGGCCGGGCGCCTTGCCGACATCGACGATCGTGGCGCCCGGCGCGACCTCGTCGAGCAGCTCTCGCGGGATCAGCCGGTCGTGCAGGACGACCTCGGCCTCGCGGAGCCGGCGCAGCCCCTTCACGGTGATGAGCTCGGGATCGCCGGGACCGGCGCCGACGAACGAGACGAAGCCGCGCTTCATGCCTCCTCCTTTCGCCGCTCGCCACGGGGAAAGAAGCGGATCAAACGATCCAGCACCTCAGGAAGGTCGTCGCACGGGACGTCTTCCATGATCTTCTGGCCGGCGCGTGGGTCGCGCCCGCCTCGGCCGCCGACGAACACGTGGACGCCGTCGACGATCTTGCCGTCGACCTTCACCTTGCATCCCTGCAGGCCGACGTCCGCCGTGTGATGGTTGCCGCAGGACGCGGGGCAGCCCGACCACCGCACGGTCAGCGGGCGTGTGGATTCGAGCCGCCGCTCGAACTCGCGCGCGAGCGCCATCGCGCGCGTCTTCGTGTCGATGAGCGCCAGGTTGCAGAAATCGGTCCCGGTGCACGACACCAGGCCTCGCCGGACCTCGGAGGGGTTGTAGGGCAGCGCCTTCAGCAAGGGCTCCTCGATCAGCTCGCCGAGAAGCGTGTCGGGCACGTGCGGGATCAGCACGTTCTGCGTTGGCGTGAAGCGCAGCTGGCCGCGCCCGTAGCGCTCGGACAGACGCGCCAGCTCGAGGAGCTGGTCGCCGGTGACCCGACCGACCGGAGTTTTGAGCCCGACGTAGTTCAGCCCCGCGTCTTTCTGGCGAAAGATCCCGACGTGATCGGTGGTCGCGGGACCGCGCGCGTCGCGGCCGGCCGGCGGCAGGGCGCGGCCCAGGCGCGTCTCGAGCTCTTTGCGAAACCGCTCGCCGCCCCACGCGTCGACGAGGAAGGCCAGGCGCGCTCGGCTCCGCGCCTCGCGCGGTCCGTGGTCGCGGAAGATCAGCGCGATGGCCGCGCACACCTCCGCGGCCTCCTCGGGCACCACGAACGCGTCGAGGTCGGTGGCGAAGCGCGGCCCGCCCGATCCCTGCTTGCCGCCGACGGCGACGTTGAGCCCGGCGATCTCCGCCCCGTCGCGTAGCGCGATCGCCGGCGTCATCGAGATGTCCTGAGTCTCGCCGCCGGTGCAGTGGTCGGGACACCCGGTGATCGTCACGTTGAACTTGCGCGGGAGGTTCGTGAATTCCTTGTTGCCCAGGAAGATCCGCTCGAAGACCGCCGCGATCGGCGCCGTGTCGAAGAGCTCGCGCGGCGTGAGGCCGCTCGCCGGGCAGCCGACGATGCCGCGGATGTTGTCCATGCCGGTTTGTAAACTTGAGAGCCCGGCCGTCTCGAGCCGCGCGATGACGTCGGGGATGCCCTCGATCGTCAGCCAGCGGAGCTGCACTTGCTGGCGCGTGGTCACGTCGGCGATGTTCCGGCCCGTCGCCTTCGTGATCTCGCCGAGCAGACGGGCCTGGTCCGCGGAGACCAGGCCGTTGGCCATGCGGATGCGCATCATGAAGTGGCCCGGCGTCGGCTTTCGGTGGAACACGCCGACCCACTTCAGGCGCTCCTTGTCGTCGTCGGCGATCGTGCGCCATCCCTCGCGGGCGAAGCGGACCAGATCCTCGGTGACGTCGAGCCCGTCACGCTCGCTCTTGAGCGCTTCGATCTTGTTCACGGAGCGACCTTGTTCACGAAAGCACCCGCCGCAGACGGACGGCGCACGCCTTGAGCTCCGGCTGGTGCGAGATCGGATCGCGCCCGCCGAGCGTCAGGTTGTTGGCGCTCTTGTAGAAGCCCGCCTGGCGGCCCCAGTGAAACGGTAGAAAGCACGTCCCCTCGCGGATCGCGACGCTCACCCGGCACTGGGCCACCGCCTTGCCGCGACGCGAGGCGATCTCGACGAAGTCGCCGTCCTGGATGGACGCGCGCCGCGCGTCGCGCAGGTTCACCTCGAGGATCGGCTCGGGCGTGCGCGATCGGAGCGCCGGCGATTTGCCGGTGCGGGTCAAGGTGTGCCAGTGATCGTGCACGCGGCCGGTCGTGAGCGTCAGCGGAAAACCGGCGTCGGCCGGCTCGAGCGGCTCCTCGTGCTCGACGGGCACGAGCCGCGCGCGGCCGCCAGACGTCGGGAATCGCCCGTCGGTGTAGAGACGCGCGGTGCCGGGATGATCGGGCGCGGGCGCGGGCCACTGCAGCGGACCGTTCGACTGGAGCCGCATGTGGCTGACGCCGGAGTAGTCGCACATCCTTCCCACGGTCAACGCGGCGAGCTCGTCGAATATTTCCGACTCGCTCTCGTATGGGAACATCTCCTTCCAGCCCATCTCGCGCGCGAATCGCGTGAGGATGACGGCGTCGGGCAGCGCCTCTCCCGGCGGATCGACGAGCTTTGCCAGATACGTGAGCCTCCGCTCGGAGCTGGTCATCACGCCGGCCTTCTCCGGCCACTGGGCGGCGGGCAGCAGCACGTCCGCAAAGCGCGTCGTCTCGGTGGGATGGTAGGCGTCCTGGACGACGACGAGATCGGCCTGACGCAGCGCCTTCTCGACGAGGTCCAGGTCCGGCATCGAGGCCGCCGGATTCGTGCAGAGGATCCACACCGCGCGCACCGCGCCGGTGGCCAGGCCCTCGAAGATCTGCAGCGCCGATCGCCCGGGGGACGCGGGGAGGCTGCCGACGGGGATCGTCCAGTGACGCTCGACCGCCGCGCGGTCGTCCGGATCGGCCACGAGCCGGTAGCCCGGCAGGAGATGGGCGAGTCCTCCGGTCTCCCGCCCGCCCATCGCGTTCGGCTGGCCGGTCAGTGAGAACGGTCCGGCGCCGGGCCGTCCGATCTGGCCCGTCGCCAGGTGAAGATTGATGATCGCCGCGTTCTTGTCGGTCCCGACATGGCTCTGGTTGATTCCCATCGACCAGAGCGTCAGCGCCGCCCGCGCGCGGCCGAACCGCCGCGCGGCGGCAACGATGATCTCTGAAGAAAGGCCGGTCAGCGCCGCGCCCCGCTCGGGGGGATAGCGCTCGATCACGGGGAGCAGGCGCTCCCAGCCACTCGTATGATCGGCGACGAAACGCGGGTCGAGCAGGTCCTCGCGCCACAGCACGTGCAGCATCGCGTTCAGGAGCGCGATGTCGGAGCCCGGCCGGATCGGCAGGTGCAGGTCGGCGACGTCGGCGGTCTCCGTCCAGCGCGGATCGACCACGATCACGGTGACGTCGTCTGGCGCTTCTCGCTTGCGCCGCCGAATGCGCTTGAACGTAACGGGATGGCAGTCGGCGGTGTTGCTTCCGATCAAGACGAAGCAGTCGGCGAGGTCGATGTCGGCGTATGTCGCGGGCGGGCCGTCGCTTCCGAGCGAGCGGGCGTAGCCGGCCGCCGCCGAGGCCATGCAGAGGCGTGAGTTGGTGTCGAAGTTGTTCGTGCCGAACCCGGCTCGCGCCAGCTTGGAGGCGACGTAGTACTCCTCGGTGAGGAGCTGCCCCGAGGCGTAGAAGGCAACCGCGTCGGGCCCGTGGGCGGCGACGATCTCGCGCATCCGATCGGCGGTGAATCGGAGCGCCAGCTCCCACGGCACGCCCTCCAGGTTGCCGTCGCGCCGCCGGCGCACCTGCGGGTGGAGCAGACGGTCTGCCGTGCGAAGGACGGGCGGCAGGTGGACCGCCTTGGCGCAGATGTCGCCGAGGTTCGCCGGATGCGCGGGGTCGCCTTTCACCTTCGTCACCTGCCCGCCGCGAACCTGAACGAGCAGCCCGCAGCCCACGCCGCAGTACGGGCACATCGTTGCCCGCCAGACGTCGGCTTCGCGGGCGCCGGCCGCGTCACGCGGTGGCGTGGGCCTGCTCCTCGAGGAAGGCGACGATCGAGTCGCGCAGCCAGAAATAGTCGGGGCGCGCGAGCAGCTCGTCGCGATTGCGCGGCCGGGGGAACGGCACGTCGAAGATTCGCCCGATCGTCGCGGCCGGGCCGTTCGTCATCATCACGATGCGATCGGCGAGGTGGAGCGCCTCGTCCACGTCGTGGGTGACCATGATCACGGTGCGGCGCCGGGCCTCCCAGAGCTCGATCAGCTCGTCCTGCAGCTCCATGCGCGTCAGCGCGTCGAGGAGGGAGAAGGGCTCGTCGAGCAGGAGCAGCCGCGGCTCGAGCGCGAAGGCGCGGGCGACGCCGGCCCGCTGCTGCATCCCGGCCGACAGCTCGCGGGGATAGCGCTCGCCGACGCCGCCGAGCCCAACCGCCGCCAGGTAGGATTCGACGCCGCGGTCGCGTCGCGCGGCGATCTGCTCGCGCGCCAGGCGCACGTTGGCGCGCACCGACATCCACGGCAGCAAGGTCGCCGACTGGAACACCACGCCGCGGTCGGTGCCGGGCCCGTCGATCTCGCGGCCGCCGATGACGACACCGCCGGTGCTCGGCGCGACCAGACCCATGAGGATCGAGAGCACGGTGGTCTTGCCACAGCCGGAGTGGCCGAGCAGGCAGACGAACTCGCCGTGGTCGACGTACAGGGTGAAGTCGCGGACGATCACCACCGGGCCGGACGGCGTGTCGTACGTCTTGCCGAGCTGCGCGATCTCGACGAACTTCAGATCACACCTCCATGGGCGATCCGGGCGTGCCGGAGCCGGGTCGCATCTGTCTCGGGCCACCCTCGGTGGTTGCGGCCTCTCGCTCCGATACAGAAGACCGGAGAAAGTCGACCAGGGCGCGGCGGGCCTTCTGGTACGCGGGCTCGAGGCTCATGTGCCGTCGCTGCCGCGGCCGCGGCAGCCCCACCTCGATCGCCGGCCCGAGGACCGCGTCCGGACCGGGCGTCATCGGGTAAATCCGGTCGGCGAGCAAGATCGCCTCGTCGACGTCGTTCGTGATCAGGATCACCGTCGAGCGACGCTCGCCCCAGATCCTCAGAAGCTCGTCCTGCAAGGTGGCGCGGGTGAGTGCGTCGAGCGCGCTGAATGGCTCGTCCATCAGCAGGAGCTTGGGGCGCATCGCCAGGCCGCGGGCCACCGCCACGCGCTGGCGCATCCCGCCCGAAAGTTCGCGCGGCCGCTTCCAGGCGGCCGGCGTGAGGTTGACGAGCGCGATGAACTCGTCGGTGATGCGCCGCCGCTCGGCGGCCGACAGCCCAGGATTCACCGCGTCGACGGCCAGCGCGACGTTGTCGCGCACGCTCAGCCACGGCAGGAGCGAGTAGTGCTGGTACACGATGCCGCGCTCGGGGCCGGGCCCGGTCACCGGGACGCCGTCGAGCCGGATGTCGCCACCGTCTGGCGCGATGAGACCGCCGAGGAGGGACACCAACGTGGTCTTCCCCGATCCGGAGTAGCCGACGACCGCGACGAACTCGCCCTCGTCGAGGCTCAGGTCGATGCCACCCAGCACGGGTGTCCGGCCGCGTGGAGTGACGTAAGCCTTCCGCAGGCCTCGCACCTCGACGTACGCCATCAGTTGACCCGCACGCGCGCCTCGACCAGGCCCATCAGCCGGTCGAGCAAGAAGCCGATCGCGCCGATCGTGAGCACGCTGAGGATGATGTGCGCGTAGACGAGGCTGTTGTACTCCTGCCACAGGAAGCCGCCGACGCCCGGCGTCCCCGTCAGCATCTCGGAGGCGACGATGACGAGCCACGCCAGGCCGAGGGAGAGCCGGTAGCCCGTGAAGACGTAGGGCAAAGTCGCCGGGACGATGATCCGCGTCAGCATCCGGCTCCGTGAGAGCTTCAGCACCCGGCCGACGTTCAAGTACTCCTGGCTGATCGACCGGACGCCGACGGCCGTGTTGATGACCGTCGGCCACATCGCGCAGAGCGCGATCGTAAAGATCGCGGCGGGCTCGGACTTCTGGAAGATCACCAGGCCCAGCGGCAGCCACGCCAGCGGCGAGATCGGCCGCATGAACTGCACGATCGGATCGAACGACTGGTGGAACGGCCGCGAGAGCCCGAGCAGGAAGCCGATCGGCGTGCCGATCGCCAGCGCCAGCACGAATCCTTTGCCGACGCGCACCAGCGAGTAGAACGCGAGTCGGCCGATCCCCTGGTTCATCTCGCCGTCCTTGAAGAAGGGCTCCAGGATGTACCGCCGCGACTCCTGCCACGTCCGCGCCGGCGACGGCAGATCCGGCGCGATCGTCGCGCTCACGACCGTCCAGGCCAAGAGGACGCACGCGGCACCCAGCATCGGGAGAATCAGCTGAGAAGTCAGTCGGATCTTCATGCGCGCGCTCACGCCATCGAGTGCACGGCGAAGCTCTTCGCGTACCTCTCAGGATCGGCTGGATCGAAGAGCGTACCGTCGAAGAGGGTTTCCTTCTTCGTGTCCTCGCGCGGCGTCTCGATGCCCATGTCCTTGGCCACCTCGCGGAAGATGTCGGAGCGGTGCACGCGATCGACGAGCCCCTTGTAGTCCGGCGGCTCCTTGACCATGCCCCACCGCCGGAACTGGCTGAGCCACCAGACGCCGTGCGACTTGAGCGGAAAGTTCGTCTGGCGATCGAAGAAGGTCATGTAGTACTTGTCCTTCTCTTTGCGCCCGTCGCCGTAGTCGTAGTCGCCGAGCATGCGGCCGAGGATGATCTCCTTCGCGGCGTTGACGTACTGCGGCTGGCCGACGACCTCGGCCACGCGCGGCCGATTCTCGAGCTTGTCGTTCCACTGGCTCGCCTCGAGCACCGCCGCCATCACGGCCCTCACGGTCCTCGGGTTCTTCTGGGCGAACTCCTCCGTGAAGGCGAGCACCTTTTCTGGGTGATCGCGCCAGATCTGCTGCGTAGTGATGGCGGTAAAACCGATGCCGTCGGCGATGGCGCGCGCGCCCCACGGCTCGCCGACGCAATAGCCGTCCATCTTGCCGACCTTCATGTTGGCGACCATCTGGGCGGGCGGAATCGTGATCAGCGAGACGTCACGATCGGGATTGATGCCGCCGGCTCCGAGCCAGTACCGCGTCCACATCGCGTGGGTGCCGGGCGGATAGGTCATCGCAAAGGTCAGGGGCGCGTTCTTGGCCTTCGCCTCGAGCGCCAGCGGCTTGAGCTGCTGGGGCGTCTTCACGCCCTTCTCGAGCAGCGCCTTCGTCAGCGTGATCGCCTGCCCGTTTCGGTTGAGGTACATCGGGATGATCATCGGCTTCACGGGCGAGCCCTGAAGGCCCATCGTCGCCGCGTACGGGATGCCCAGCAGCATGTGGGTCGCCTGGTTCTCGCCGAGGGTGAGGCGGTCGCGGATGACCGCCCACGACGCCTCCTTCGAGATCGTCGACTCGATGCCGTACTTCTTGAAGAGCCCGAGCTCGTGCGCCATCACGATCGACGAGCAGTCGGTGAGGGCGATGATGCCGATCCTCACCTTCGGCGTCTCGGGCCCGTCGGCCGCATACACGCCGCCTGCCCAGCCCGTGGGCAGTCCGGCGAAGAGCGCCGCGGCACCCGTCGTCTCGAGGAACGTCCGTCGCGTTATCTGCACCGATCACCTCCCAGACAAAAAAATGGCGCCGTTGCCTCCGGTAGGAGGCACTCAGCGCCATCGCTGTCCCTTCGGCCTGTCCCTCGTGGACGCGCCGGCCGGTAGCGAATGCACCGCGCGTGCCAGACATCGGCCGCGGGGCGATCGTCAAGCTACATCGATACTTATCTTCGCGACATCGGGATATTCCTCGGATCGTGCTGCCACATTTCAGTGCGACGCGACGCGCGATGCCGAAGAAAAATGCAACCGGAATCCGTCACTGCTGGTAGCCGAAGAGACGCCATCGGCCGTTCTCAAGACGGGCCACTTCGAGCTCTCGCTGCCACGAAAGCACCGGGACCGATCCGCCGACCCAGCGGAGACGGCCGGTGACCTCACCAGTCGAATAGACCCAGGCGAGCTCGCCGACCATGCGCACATCGTCGATGCGCACGCGCGCTTTCACCTGGTCATGGATCGCGAAGACGGTCCGCAGCTGCTCGGCGATCCCCGCCTTCGTCAGCGTTCCGGTTCGGTATTGCGGCGAGACGTAAGCCAGCACGCCGGCCTCGTCCATCGCGGCGAATCGTGAGATGGCGCCGTCGAGGGCCCGTCGGATCTCGGCGACGACATGCTCGGGCGCCGGGCTGCCCTGAAGCGCTTCGGCGGGATCCGGAGCGCTGGATCTGTCCTGCGCGGCGAGCGCCGACGAATAGGGAAGCCACGCCAGCAGGACGAGCGCTACATGAGAGCGTGCCCAACGATGCTGAAGACCTTCTGACCGATTGCTCCTCGCGTTACCGCTTCTCTGCAGACCGTAGCGGCTCACCGCTCGCAGGACAGGCGCATGCGGTTCTTCGCGATCCACGCGTAGACCCGGCGCGCGATCGGGCGCGCGCCCGGCAGCGCGAAGAGCGTCGCGAGCCAGCCGAGACCGCGGATGCGGTGAAGCAGCTCCGGCACGGCGTCGGCGCCGGCGAGCGTGCGTCCATCCGGCAGCACGAGCTGCATCGCGGTCATGCAGGCCTCGTCGGTGATGTGCGGGTAGCGCAGCCGTCGCGGCGCCGACCGGCACGGGAGGATCTCGAGCGCGCCGCCGGAGAGCGCCAGGCGCATGAGCCAGAGCGCGCTCGCTCGGCACATCGCGCACTCCCCGTCGTAGATCAGGACGGCGGGGGCGAGCCCCATCGCTTGAGCGTGCGGTAGTAGAGGGCGAGCCCGACGGCCACGGCCAGCGAGACCAGCGCGTGCACGAGCCCGGCGACTGTGTGGTCGCGCAAGAGGACGATCATCGCGTAGAGCAGAAAGAACGCGATCCCCGCCCCGATGAGGATGCGGTGAGCGGTGATCAGCCTCACGACAAGCCCGGGCTAGACGCCCAGGACGACCTTCACGGCATCGCGCGTCACGCCGATGAGTCGGTCGATCTCCGCCTCGGTGACGACCAGCGGCGGCGCGAAGTAGACCGCGTCGCCCGGCGCCGGATGCGGGCCCGGCGAGGGCCGCGTGCGCGTCACGACCCCGCGCTTCATCATCTCGGCCTGGATGCGCTGGGCGACCTGCTTGTCGCCGGCGAAGTTCTTCTTCGTCGCCCGGTCTTCCACGAGCTCGACCGCGGCCAGGAGCCCCTTGCCGCCGCGGATGTCGCCCGCGTTCGGGTGATCGCCGAACGCCTGCTGCAGGCCCCGGTGCAGGCGCGTGCCCATCTTCGCCGCGTTTTCCCAGAGCCGCTCGCGCTCCATGATCTCGACGTTCTTGACACCGACGGCGCAGCATGCCGGATGGCTCGAATAGGTGTAGGCGTGCATCCAGCGGTCCTCGGGCTTGACCGAGTCCATCGCCTGCTTGATCGCCTTGGTCACCATGATGCCCCCGAGCGGCAGATAGCCCGAGGTCACGCCCTTCGCGAACGACATGATGTCGGGCTTCACGTCCCAGTGCGAGAGCGCGAACCAGCGGCCCGTGCGGCAGAAGCCGGTGATGACCTCGTCGCCGATCAAGAGCACCTTGTGGCGCGTGCAGACCTCGCGCACCCGCGGCCAGTAGTCGTCGGTCGGATAGATGACGCCGCCGCCGCCGTGAATGGGCTCGCCGATGAATCCGGCGACGGTGTCCGGCCCCTCGCGCAGGATCGTCTCATCCAGCTCGCGCGCGGCCGCCTGCCCCACGGTCTCGCCGGGCTTGGCACCCTGGAACCGGTACGGGTAGCACGTCTGGATGTGGACGAAGCCCGGCACGCGCGGCTCGAACATCTTCCAGTAGGCGCCCATGCCGGTGGCGCTCATCGCCTGCAAGGTGACGCCGTGGTAGCCCTGCTGGCGCGAGATGATCTTGACCTTGTCGGGCTTGCCCTGCGTCTTCCAGTAGAAGCGCGCCGTCTTGAACGCCGACTCGTTCGACTCGGCGCCGCCGCAGGTGAAGAACACCGCCTGCATGTTGTCGGGGGCGAGCTCGATGAGCTTGTTGGCCAGGGTGATCGCCGGGATGTTCGACGAGCCGACGTAGCCCGAGAAGTACGCGAGGTCCTTCATCTGGGCGGCCGCGGCATCGGCCAGCTCCGTGCGCCCGTGCCCCACGTTCACGTTCCAGAGGCCGGAGAGCCCGTCGATGTACTCGTGGCCCCCGATCTCCTGGATGGTCGCGCCGCGGCCGCGGACGTAGATCAGCGGCTCGGCGTTGTCGATGGGGTGGTGCAGCGGATGGATCAGGTGCTCCTGATCGGCCTTGACGAGCTCAGCGGCGGTCATCGCCATTGACGTTCTCCTGTTTCATCAGCGCGCCTCGGCCGGCGGGGCCCCAGCCCCGCGACGGCCTGCCGCGCGCACAACCTAATCGTCAGCGCGCCTCGGCCGGCGGGGCCCCAGCCCCGCGACGGCCTGCCGCGCGCACAACCTAATCGTCAGCGCGCCTCGGCCGGCGGGGCCCCAGCCCCGCGACGGCCTGCAGCGCGCACAACCATTGCGGGACGGTGCGCCCGCCGGTAGTCCCCGTCCGGGATGGGGACCGCCCGATTCTGTGGCCCGCGGTAACGGTAGACCCACGCTCGCGCGTGCCGGCCATTCGCGAGCGTGACGATCGCGCGGCAACGCTCGAAATTGTACCCCTCCTCACGGTCGAGGACCGGGAGAAGTTCGGGATCGTCGAGACGGTAGATCTCGCCGCGGACACGCCCGGCGCCGTCGATCAGTCCGGGGTAGCGGCCGAGGTCGAGCAGGCGCCCGCGGACTTCGCCCGCGCCGAGAAACGTCGATCGCGAGCCGAGTGCCTGGTGGAGCGCGTAGCCCCGCATCAAGGTTCCGTAGGCGAACAGGAGCGCAGGGTCGCGCCCCGGCGGGCGGACGCTTCGCGAGACGCCTCTCAGGGCGTCTCCACCGCCTGGAGCACCGCGCCCAGGAAGTCGGGCTCGGGCACGGCGCCTTCGAACTGGACGCGATCGTTGATCACGACCTTCGGCACGCCCATCACCTGGTAGGCGCGCGACAGTTCCGGAAACTCGGTCGCCTCGATCACGGTCGAGCGCACTCGCTCCGAGGCCACCGACATGTGCTGCGCCAGGCGCACGGCCCGGGGGCAGTGCGGTCAGGTGGGGGTCGAGAAGACCTTGATGTCGACGTCGGAGGCGAGCGCGCGCAGCGAGGCGAGCGTCTCCTCGCTCAGGGTGGGCTCGCCGGTGGACGCCACGATGATCGCGTCGATCAGGTTGCTGAACTCGTAGCCGAGCGGCACGCCGTAGAAGCGGATGCCCCAGTCGCGGCTGCCCTCGACGACGATGGCCGGCACCTGGTCGACCCCGTAGGCCTCCGCCCGCTCCCGATCGATGGCGAGGTTGAGCACCTCCACCGTGATCTTGTCGGACAGCTCGGCGACCTCGCGCACGAGCTGCTCGTTCTGCTGGCAGAGCTCCGGCGCCGCGAGCGACTGCGAGAAGACGACGAGCTTCACGGCGCCGGCGATGCGCTCGAACTCCTTGCGGACGGCGTCCTGGTCGCGCGCGCTCAGGATCGGCATGGCGCCATTATACCTGCTAGAATCCCGCGCGAGGGAGCCACGTCATGAAGCCGTTCGTGGTCAACTCGTGTTCCCGTCCAACTTTTTCCCGGAGCTCGACTTTTCGATCTTCGAGACGCTCGAGCAGTTCGCCGCGGTCATCAAGCGCGACTTCGAGGAGAAGGCGCCCTCCGAGACCGACATCGTCGCCAGCGTGGACGCCAAGGGCTACGCCGGGCGCTACGACCTCCTGCGCGATCTGGCGCTCAACCTCTTCTGGGTGAACCGCTACGCGATGACGATGTACGAGAAGCGCCCGACGCGCTGGCGCGGCGTTATCTCACGCAGATGATCGACGAGCTGCGCGGCCTGCCCCGCCCCGACGGAGTGAGCGGCTCGTTGCTGGACTCCATCGACCTGATCGTGCCCCATCAGGCCAACAAGACGATGGTGCTGCAGCTGGCCGAGGCGGCCGGCGTCGGCCCCGAGCGGCTCTACTTCGACATCGAGAAGGTCGGCAACACGTCCTCGGCGTCGATCCCGATCGCGATTCAGGACGCCGTGCGCGAAGGCGTCATCGACCGCCCGATGCGCATCTTCGCGCCGGGCTTCGGCGCCGGCGCCGTGGCCGGCTACGTCGTGGCGCGCATCGATCCCGCGATCGTCGCGGTCTAGACGTCCACGGCGACCGGCCGGCCCAGGCTGGTCACCACGGCGGGCACGCGCAGCCCCGCGTCGCCTTCGTAGGTTTCGCGGACCGCAGGCCAGTCGGGCGGCGACGACGCGGTCAGCGCCGCCACGGTGTCGAGCCGCGCGCTCACCGCGTCGGGGATGGGCCGGCCGCGTCCCCACTCGCGCATGATTCCCCAGACGTCCCAGGCGAGCATCTCGCGCTTGTTCAACGCCGCGAGGTCGCGGACCACGTTGCCAGCGACGAACCAGGCGCCGTGGAGGCCATCGCTCGAGAGACCGCACGTCGCGGGATCGAGGGCACCCCGTCGCACGCGGAGCCAGACATCGCCCGCGGTGAGAAATCTGTCACGCGGAACGTCGCTGGGCGTAAAGGGGATCTTGAAGTACGCACGGACGCGCTCGCTCAGCTCGGGGTCGAGCAATCGCCACCGGTCGCCGCCGTGATACTCGCAGACCCAGTGGTCCTCGTTGAAATTCGGCGTGAAGTAGTTCGCGAACCCGACCCTGGCCCGCGCGGGAACACCGTGCTGGCGTAGGACCGCGCACGCCAGCAGCGTATAGTCGCGGCAGATGCCGATGAACCGGCGCTCGGGGGTCCGCGGGACGTCGAGCGCGGCGGCGTCGCGCGCCAGGATCCGATCGAGGATGCGCGAGATCGTGCGGCTCTCGACGTCGTCGGCGCTCGCCGGATGCGGCGTGATGCCCAGCGAGGCGACGAAGAGCCGATGGAGGACGAGGGCCGAGACGGCGCTGACGACCCGCTCCGGATCGGACGGCATGGCGCTCAGGAGCCTCGCCCGTTCGCCGGGGTCGGAGATCTTGCCGTGCGCGACGTAATACTCGCGTTCGCCTGGTTTCATGACGTTCGCGGTCGGGGCGAGATCCGGGATCCGGTCTACCCCTTCACGGCCCCCGCGGTGAGGCCGGAGACGTAGTAGTCGAGGAACCAGACGTAGATGACGACGATCGGGAGGCTCGCGACGACGGCGCCCGCCATCAAGGAGCCCCAGTAATAGATGTCGCCCCGGATCAAGTCCGCGGTGACGCCGACCACGACGGTCTTGTTGGCGGTCTGCGACACGAACGTCAGCGCGTAGGTGAACTCGTTCCAGGTCAGGGTGAAGCCGAAGAGCGTGACGCAGACGATCCCAGGGATCGCCATCGGCAGCACGATCCGGACGAGCGTCTGCATCCGGCTGGCGCCGTCGACCAGCGCGCACTCCTCGACCTCGCGGGGGATCGTTCGGAAGTAGCCCATGAGGAGCCACGTGGAGAAGGGCACGAGGAAGGTCGGGTACGTCACGATCAGCGCCCAGATCGTGTCCGAGATCCCGAGCCAGACCACCACCTGAGAGAGCGGCAGGAAGAGCAGGGTCGGCGGCACGAGATACGTGATGAACACCGCGGTGCCGAACGCGCCGACGCCGCGGTAGCGGAGGCGCGCGAGGCTGTAGCCCGCCAGGATCGCGATCGCGAGCGACACGGCCGTCGCCGTCACGCTGATGATCAGGCTATTCTTCACCCAGGTCAGGAACTCGGTCTTGAAGAAGAGGTACCGGTAGTGGTCCGTGATCACGCCGGTCTGGATGAGGAACGGCACGGACTTGAGGCTGTAGAGCTCGGTGTCCTTCTTCAGCGAGGTGATCAGCATGTAGTAGAACGGAAACAGGGCGAACGCGATGAACGGGATCATGTTCGCGTAGCCGAACAGCGCCGACCACATCTGCGATCTGCGCGACCTGACGCCGACGTTCACGTCATTCCCTCCGGATGTAGCGGAGCTGGATGAACACGATGGCCGCCAGCATCGGGAACAGGAAGAGCGAGACAGCCGCGCCCTGGCCGAGGTTGCCGCCGGTCAGCCCGATCTGGTAGGCGAGCGTGGCGAAGAGATGCGTCGTGTTGACCGGGCCGCCGCGCGTCAGCACCTGCACGATGTTGAAGTCGGAGAACGTGAAGATCGTCGAAAACAGGATCACGACGGCGAGGACGGGCCGGAGCAGCGGAAGCGTCACGTTGCGGAAGCGGCCCCACGAGCCGGCGCCGTCGACCTCGGCCGCTTCGTAGTACTCGCGCGGGATCGAGACGAGCCCGGCCAGCACGATGATCGCGAAGAAGGGCAGCCCGCGCCAGACGTTGACGGCGATCACCGCGGTCATGGCGTAGCTCGTCATGCCGAGCCAATTGGGGCCGGGGGGGGTGATGAGCCCGAGGTGGATCGCCGTCCAGTTCACGACGCTGTAGAGCGAGTCGAACATCCATCCCCAGGCGAGCACCGACAGCGCCGTCGGGATGACCCACGGCAGCAGCACCGCGCCCCGGATCAGCCGCTTGAAGCGGAAGTTCCGGAACAGGAGCATCGCCAGCCACACGCCGAGCACCGTCTTGAAGACGACCGCGATGATCGAGAACACGAACGAGTTGTAGACGGTCTGCTGGAAGATCTCGTTGCCGAGGATGTCGCGGAAGTTCTGCAGCCCGACGAATCCCCCGGGCGAGCCGACCCAGTCGTCCGACAGACTGAAGTAGATCGCCATCCCGAACGGGTACGCCACGAGGCCCACGATGAGGGCCAGCGCCGGCACGATCAGGCCGTAGCCGAAGACGTGCTCCTGCTCCCACCACTCGCGGACCCGCGCAAGACGCCTGACCCGCGGCAGTCCGGTCGCCTCGAGCGCACGCTGGCTGACGGCCATGGCTAAGACTTCCCTTCCGTCTTGAGCTTGCCCTGCAGCGCGAGCTTGATCTGATCCTCGCCCCAGGCCAGCGCGCGCTTGGTCGGCATGCCGTTGATGGCTTTGGCGACGATGTCGGGCAGGACGAAGTTGACGATGATGAGTTGCACCGCCGCATTCGGCTTGGCCGGCCAGCCCTGCTCGTGAACGTAGTCGGCTTCCTTGGGCAGCATCGCGTATTTCGGATTGCTCGCCCAGATCGAGTGCTCGGCGAAGCTCTTCAGCGGCGGCTGGTTGAACGCGCTGCCGCCGGCGATGAAGGCGTTGTAGTTCTCCTTCTGGAAGAGGAACTTGATGAAGTCCTTCGCCAGCGAGACGTTCTTCGAGAACTTCCAGATGGCCAGCGAGTTGACGCCGGTCGCGCAGTGGATGCCGGCCGGACCGCTGGGGCTTGCGTGGTGATTGATCTCGTCGGCGATCGGCATGCTCTTCGCGACGGCGGCGACGTAGGGACTGATCGCGTTGTGGATCCAGGAGCCCTTGCCCGAGAGGAGGAAGCGGTTGTTGGAGGAGTTGTCCCAGGACAGGACCTCGGGCTCCATGGCGTTCGCGTACAGGTCCTTGTACCAGTCGACGACCTGGGCGGCCTTGTCGCTGTTGATGGCCGGCGTCTTGCCGTCGGCCTCGAGCACCTTGCCGCCGTTGCACCAGAGGATCGACCAGAACGAAATATTGGCGTCGGTGCAGTGGCTGATCGGGATGCCCACGGGGTTGCCCTGCTTCTTGAGGATCTTGCCTACCTTGAGGAGATCGTCCCAGGTCTTCGGCGGCTGGACCCCCGCCTTCTTGAAGTGCACTTCGTTGTAGCATCCGGGGAACGCGACCCAGAACCACGGCACCGCCCGCCATCCCGAGCTCGTTTGACAGGTCTGAGTCGCGAAGGGATACCACCCGCCGTACCGGTCGCCGAGGTAGGCGACGAGATCGCCCATGTCGGTCAGCTGCTGCTCGTAGAGGAAGGGGTCGGCGGCGCCCGTGACGATCAGGTCGTGGCCTGACTGCGACGTCGCCTGCGCCGCGCGCTTGGCGAAGAGCTGCGGGCCGGCGATCGTGTCGACACGCACGGCGACTCCCGCCTGCTTGGCGAAGACTTCCGCCTGCCGTTTGAGCTCGTCGTCGGAGGCCGGCACGAAGTGGTTGAACGTGAGGAACGTCAGCTCGCGCTTCTGGGCGAACGCCGGCGGGCGCTCGAGGAAGACCGAGGAGGCGCCGGCAAGCGCGCCCGCGGACGACTTGAGGAATCGCCGACGGCTGATCATGCCCCGGCCTCCTTGAGCTTGCCCTGGACCGCGAGCCTCACCTGCTCCTGGGCCCAGTCGATCGCCCGCTTGGTCGGCATGCCGTTCACGGCCTTGGCCACCATGTCGGGCAGCACGTAGTTGACCTGGATCAGCTGCACCGCGGCGCTCGGCTTCGCGGGCCAGCCGCGCTCGTGCGCGTACTCGGCTTCCTTTGGGAGCATCGCGAGCTTGGGATTCTTCGACCAGATCGGATGGTCGGCCAGGTGCTTCAGCGGCGGGTGGTTGAACGCGTTGGACGCCGTGATCCACGCGTCGTAGTTGTCCTTCTGGAACAGGAACCGGATGAAGTCCTTGGCGAGGTCGACGTTCTTCGAGAACTTCCAGATCCCGATGCCGTTGATCGGCGGAGCCGAGTGCGTTCCCGCCGGGCCCGCCGGGCTCGGGTGGTGGTTGATCTCGTCGGCGATCGGCATCGACTTCGCGAGCGCCGCCGCGTACGGGCTGATCGGGTTGTGGATCCAGGAGCACTTGCCGGCGAGGATGCAGCGGTTGTTCCCCGCGTCGTCCCACGAGAGGACCTCGGGCTCCATCGCGTCGCGGTAGAGCTCCTTGTACCACTCGATCACGCGCTCGGTCTGATCCGACTTGAGCGCGACGGTCTTGCCGTCGGGCTCCAGCACCTTGCCGCCGTAGCACCAGAGCACCGACCAGAACGTCGTGTTCGCGTCGGCGCAGTGGCTGATCGCGATGCCGACCGGGTTGCCCTGCTTCTTGAGGATCTTGCCGTGGTGGAGGAGCTCGTCCCACGTCTTCGGATACTCGAGCCCGGCCTTCTTGAAGTGCGTCATGTTGTACGTCGCCGGAAACGAGACCCAGAACCACGGCACGGCCTTCCAGCCCGAGGCCGTGAGCGAGCCCTCGCGCGCGAACGGATACCAGCCGCCGTACTTCTTGCCGAGCTCGTCGATGAGGTCGCCGACGTCGGCGTGCTGCTTCTCGAACAGGAACGGGTCGGCCCCGCCAGTCAGGATCATGTCGTGGCCCGACTGCGCCTGCGCCTCGGCCGCGCGCTTCGCGGGAATCTGCAGATGGGCGATCGTGTCCACCCGCACGGTGACACCGGCTTGCTTGCCGAAGGCTTCGGCTTGCTTGCGCAGCTCGTCGTCGGAGGCGGGGACGAAGTGATTCCAGCTGAGGAACGTCAGCTCGCGCTTCTGGGCGAACGCGGGCGCGCGCCCGAGGGCGAGCCAGGTGGCCATGCCGGCCGTGGCGCCGGAAGCGACACGGACGAAGTGTCGACGCGAAGTCCTCTGCATACGGACTCCTTGGAGTTCGCATGAAAACGGCCAGGGATAGGGAACCTAGAGGATCGGGAGAGACCTCACCTCCTCTCGAGGCTCGGACAGTTGGACGCTTCTACCACCCCTCGAACAGCGTCGTCAAGTCGGGGCGCCGCCTGACGACTGCACCACGATCAGCGCCGGCCCCTCGGCAGCCAGCGCATGAGCGAACGCCTGGACGAACCGCGCCTCGCCGTCGACGGCGGACGCGGATATTCCGAAGCGTTCGGCCTGCCGCAGCAGGGGCGGCGAGTCCGCCCCGCGGGCCTCGAAGACGACGATCGCGATGCGCGCGCCCAGGCGCGCCGCGGTCTCGAGCTCGCTCTCGGCGCCGAGCTCGCCGGCGCCGGCGAAGCAGATGACGCGACGGTCGGGATGGACGAGGTGAGCCGCGATCGCGGCGGGCAGCGCGAAGCCCGTGGCCGCAAGGCCGGCCGCGGCCAGGAATTCGCGCGGGGCCGTCGCGGACCAGGACGCAGTGACGCACGCGGCGTACGCCCCCGCGTCGACCGTGGCGATCGTGCCGGCCGGCGTCGCCTCGCGCGCGAGGCGCACGAGGCGCGCGTCGAGTCCGGCGCCGGCGCTCCGCGCCGCGCCCTCTCGTCGGAGCCGATCGAGCTCGGCGACGTCCCAATCGGCGCGGGGCTTGTCGCGGAGCCGCCCCGCGAGCTCCTCGACGATGGCGCTCACCTCGCCGAGCACCTGCACGGCGGACACCCGGCCGTCGGGCGCCGCGGCCGGGCCGAGGACGACCGCGGGCGCGGCCGACCAGCAGGGCTCCGGCACCGGCTCGAGCGCGTCGAGACCGATCGCGACGACGAGATCGGCGTGGCCCAGCAGGCGCTCTTCCACGCCGGTAACGCCGAGCACTCCGAGCATCAGCGGGTGCGGATCGGGCAGCGCGCCCTTCGCCCGCGCCGTCGCCAGGAGCGGGGCGGGCAGCGCCTCGACGAACGCTCGCAGCCATTGCGCCGCATCCGCCGACCGGCAGTGGGCGCCGGCGAGCAGCAGCGGCCGCGAGGCCTCGGCCAGCGCGCGCGCGGCGCGATCGAGGGCCTCGCGAGCCGGATACGGCAGCGGATCCGGACGGCACGACGTCGCCACCGGCACCGCCGCGCGCGTCGCGACGTCGCCGGGGATGTCGAGATGGACCGGACCGCGCGGCTCGGTCATGGCGAGCCTGGCGGCGTGAGCGATCCGGTGCGCGGCCGACTCCGCCTCGACCCGCAGCGTTTCCTTGCACCCCGGGACGGCCGAGGGATGGCCGCTCGTGATCAGGATGACCGGCAGGCACTCCGGCACGCCGCGGATGGCGGCGGCGGCCGGCGCGTGGCCGATGACCGCCGCGCCGGGCGCGTCGACGAGATCGGCGGTGACCGCGGCGATGACGCACGCCCCGCGCGCGCTCGACGCGAGCACCACGGGTAGCTCGATCGCGCGGGCCGCGTCGAGGATCGGAAGATCGGGACGCCCGCCCGCGCTGCCGATCACGCGCGGGGTCCCGGCGCGCCGGAGGCCGTCGACGACGACGTCGGCGACGGTGGCGCGACGGGTCACTTCTTCGCGAAGCTCTCGAATACCGGGCGCATGCGATCGAGCGCCTTCTTCAGATTGGCCTCCGAGCTCGCGTACGAGAACCGGAGATAGCCTTCGCCGTGGGCGCCGAACGCCGCGCCGGACAGCGAGGCCACGCCGGCGTCGGCCAGCAGGCGCTCGGCCACCTCGGCGGACGACCGGCCCGTGCCGGTGATGTTCGGGAACACGTAGAACGCGCCCCGCGGCCGCGCGCACTTGACGCCGGGCAGTCGGTTGAGGCCGTCCACGAACAGGTCGCGGCGCCGCTTGAACTCCGACACCATGGCGGCGACCGGTGTCTGGTCGCCCTGGAGTGCCGCGATCCCGGCGAGCTGCACGAACGACGCCGTGCAGGAGTTCGAGTTGACCATCAGCCGCGCCACGTGCTCGGCGAGCGGCGGCGGCATCACCCCGTAGCCGAGGCGCCAGCCGGTCATCGCGTACGACTTCGAGAAGCCGTCGAGGAGGATCGTCCGGCCCTGCATGCCGGGCAGGTTCGTGATCGAGGCGAACTCGCCCTCGTAGAGGAACTGGCGGTAGATCTCGTCGGTCAGGACGAGGATGCGGCGCGCGGCCGCGATGGCGGCGATGCGCTCGAGCTGGCCCCGATCGAGCACGCCGCCCGTCGGGTTCTCCGGCGAGTTGAGCACGATCAGCTTCGTCTTCGGCGAGACGCGCCGCTCGAACAGCTCGAGGTCGAACCCGAAGCCGCTCTCCTCGCGCAGCGGGATCGGCACGGGAACGCCACCGACGAAATTGATGACCGACTCGTAGATCGGAAACCCGGGATTCGGAAGGATGACCTCGTCGCCGTCGCCGATCAACGTCATGATCGTGAAGAACATGATCGGCTTGGCGCCCGGCGTGACGACCACTTCGTCGGGGGAGACGGCGATGCCGCGGGTCTCGCCCACGTGCTTGGCGATCGCCTCACGCAGCTCGGGCAGGCCCGCGGCGGGGCCGTAGTGGGTCGCGCCCGCGTCGAGCGCCTGCTTCGCCGCATCCTTGATATGGGCCGGCGTGTCGAAATCGGGCTCGCCGATCTCCAGGTGGACGATCTCGCGTCCGGTCCGCTCGAGCTGCCGCGCGCGGGCCAGGACCTCGAACGCCGACTCGGTTCCGAGTCGGGCCATCCTCGGGGCGACGTTCATGAGGGGCCTCCTTGCGGCCCTATTATAAGGCGTGGACTTCGTGCGTGTCCCGCCCGGGCCGTTCAGCATGGGCTGGGCCGATGGCCATCCCTGCGAGCGTCCGCCTCACCTCGTCTGGGTGGACGCGTTCCTGATCGCGCGCACGCCGGCGACGAACGCCGACTTCGCCGCCTACGCGAGCGCGACGGGCGCCGCGCCGCCCCCGTTCTGCCGCGATCCGGCGTTCGCCGATCCGCGTCAGCCTGTCGTCGGTCTCTCGTGGGCCGAGGCGGTCGCGTTCGCCGAGTGGGCGGGAGCACGCCTGCCGACCGAGGCGGAGTGGGAGAAAGCCGCGCGCGGCGGGCTCGAGCGCGCTCGTTACCCGTGGGGCGACGCCAGACCCGCCGTCACGTTCGATCGGCCGCCGCGCGTGGGCGAGACGCCACAGAATCCGCTCGGGCTCACGGACCTTTCGGGCGTCTGTCATGAGTGGTGCGCCGACTGGTTCGGCGAGACCTACTACGCCGAGTCGCCCGGACGGAATCCAAGCGGCGCGGCCTCGGGGACGCGGCGCGTCAGCCGCGGCGGAGCCTGGCGCCACGCGGATCCCTGGAGCGCGGTCGGCCACCGCTCGTCCCTGCCGCCGCACCTGCGCTACTCCGACTACGGCGTGCGGTTCGCCCGCGACGCCGAGTGATGGCGCAAGGCATACAATAGCTCGCACCGAGATGGCATCCGCCGAGCGCTCGATCCTGAAGGAAGGTGTCGTGGCCGGCTTGATCGGGGCGGCCGTCGTCGCGGTCTGGTTCCTCGTGTTCGACATCGTGCGGGGCAAGCCGTTCCTGACGCCGGGCCTCCTGGGCGCGGCGGTCTTCCAGGGCATCACGGACCCGACCGGCGTGGAACCCACGTTCGGCAACGTGCTCGGCTACACGATCATCCACGGGCTGGCGTTCGTCGCGTTCGGCATCGTGGCGGCGAGCCTGATGGCGGCCAGCGAGCGCGAGCCCGCGCTCTTCCTCGCGTTCATCATCCTGTTCGCCAGCTTCGAGGTCTTCGTCTTCGCCGTGGTCGGCGCGCTCGGCAAGTCGATGCTGGGCGCCGTGGTCTGGTGGGCGATCCTCATCGGCAACCTGCTCGCGTCGATCGCGATGCTCTGGTACTTCTTCCGCGCGCACCGGGCCCTGCCGCGCACCTTGATCGGCTCGTGGGGCACCGTCCTCCGCGAGGGCATCGTGGCCGGCCTGCTGGGCGCCGCCGTCGTGGCGCTCTGGTTCCTCGCGATCGACTGGATCCAGGGCGAGCCGCTGCGCACCCCGAAGCTGCTCGGCACCGGGCTCCTGCGCCAGTCCGATCCGGTGACCGCCCTCGTGTCCTACACGATCCTGCACGGGAGCGCCTTCGCGCTCTTCGGCCTCGTCGGCGCCCTCTTGATTGCGGGCGCCGAGCGCCAGCCCCTCTTCGTGTTCGCCCTGGTGATCTTCTTCACCGCATTTGAGGTGTTCTTCACTGGCGGCGTACTGATCGCGGCGAAGTGGGTGCTCGACGAGATCGCCGGCTGGACTATTTTCGTCGGCAATCTCCTCGCAACCGTCGTCATGCTCGCGTACTTCTTCAAGGGCCATCGCGAGCTCGCCCGTCGCCTGACGGCCGCCTGGGCTGAGGAGGATTAGCGAGACGGTGCCGAGAAGGCGGAGAGCTACTTGACATCGACGCTGTTTTCGGGTGCCGGCACGCGGCCGATTGTGTGAACAAGATTCTGCACGGGGCGAAGCCGGGCGATCTCCCCGTCGATCAGCCGACCAAGTTCGAGCTTGTTATCAATCTCGCGACCGCCAAGACGCTCGGCCTGAGAATTCCGCCCTCCCTGCTCGCGTGCGCGGATGAGGTGCTCGACTAAGATACGACGGCCGAAGGGTGTTCCTTAGCAGGCTTTAGGGGTAAAGAGCAATTCATCGACGGCCTGACGGCCGGCGCGCTCAAGCATTAGGACCGGCTCGTAACCAGCGCGCACCTTGTGGCACGGATCGCGGTGTGTCGGCAGTTTCTAGACGAGCGAACGGCCTGGGGAGTCGATCAACACAATCCCGATTGCTCCATAGATTGCAGGTCGACTGCGCTGACTCGAGCGCTGGTTCCAAGAATATAGTCAGCGAGAGGGAACACGACATTGAAATTCTTGTCGCGATATCTGTGATGGAGCCAGTGATATCGTGCGAGAAACTTATAGATCGGCCAGGTGCTGAACAGCCTCTGCTCCGGTTTGTGCATCTCGAGATGAATCTTGTTCCAGAGCCAGTGGTGAAGCCACATAACCGCCACGAACACAGCTGCCCCCTGCCAGGAGACCAAGGCAATCACGGCAGCGAATGGAATAGCCTTGATCGGCGCCTTGCGGAGAGTCAGGCGGATCTCCTTGTCTTCACCGGGAGGCACCGGCTCATCGCTGAATATCCTGGAGTAATGTTGTTGATGGTGCACAATCGCGTGAGCTTCGAACATTCGCTGGAAGCCGGCAGTACGCCTGCTGAAAAAGTTCTGCCGGTGCATAAGCCTGCTGTGCACCTGATGCTCGATGAAGGACATCAAAACGGACGAGACAATGAACCAGCCGAGAATCTGCAAAAGAAACATCACATTGCTCAAACCGCGGACGCCGTCGTAGTGCGCGGCGGCTTTGGAATCCGGCCGCGAAGATCAACCGGCTCCCGACAAGGAGTCTTCAAACCGGGATTGGCGATTTGGGCCCAAGTCCTCGCTTCCCTCGCGGTGCTGAACGGACCACGTGACGCGCCACGAGTCCCTTCTGCCGTTCTGAAGGCGTCACATGGGCTGTCCCCGCGGCGCCCGCGAGGCTGACGGCCCATCTTTCGAAGGTTTGCTCTCGGCCACCGCCCGGCCGAGAGATACTCCCGCCAAGAGCGCTCCGTTTCTCTCTTCCTCTCCGACCATCTTATCACGTTGGATGCCACACGAGCCGCTCGATGCGCCGGATGATCTGCGCAAGTAGGCGCTGAGTCTGATAGAGCCGCGGTCGTAGTCGACCCGCGTCACCAGAGGGCGTCGGGCAGCGGCAGCCCCTGGAACGCGTCGACCGGCATCGGCACCGGCGCCGCGATCTCGAGTCGCTCGGCGAGCGCGTAGAGCTGCCGCAGGTGCTGCGCGGCGTGCCACGCCGTGCGTTCGAGCAGATCGTGGCCGGACTGCGGGCCGTAGTAAACCTTGATCACGCGCGCGAACTCGCTCGGCGAAGCGCCTTCGAACCAGCCGCCGATCCGGCCGCGCACGAGAGCGCCGTAGCGCGCGATGGCCGGGCCATCGTGCAGGTCGTCCGGGGCCTGGTCGAGCAGCCACGACTCCGGGAACTCGCCGAGATCCATGCCGTCCACGAACGCCAGCGAGAGCCGGAAGACGTGATAGCCGAGGTTGCGCAGTGTGCGGTTGCGCTCGGGCGGGCGCCAGTTCAGATGCCGCTCGGGGACGACGCGCATCAGCTGCTGCGTCGTGTCGAGGACGATGTCGAGCCGCTTCGCGAGCTCGGTCGGAGCGAGCTTGACCGCCGCCGCGTACGGAATGCCGAGCAGCGCGGCGTAGGCGGGCGGGTTCCAGCCGTGGGCGGCTCGGTCACCGACGGTGACCGCCGGGACGCGCCCGATACCCAGGCGCTTGAGCTCGTCGTAGCCGTCGGGGTTAGCCTGGACGTCGACCGGGTCGAACTCGACCCCCCAAGACGAGAGGAGCTCCTTCGTCTTGGCGCAGGACGATCAGCCCGGGCGGTAGAAGAGCTTGACGGCCGTTCCGGAAACGTTCATGTGAGTCTCCTCGCAGGCACGATTGTACCCGAGTGCCTCGCCGGCTGGTCCCTCAGGCCGAGAGACGATTGTAGAGCCAGGCCCAGGCGAAGGCACCGATCCACGCGAACACGATCAACACGACCAGCGTGCCGAGAAAGCCGGCGTACGTCAGCTGCTGTGGCATGAGCGCCGCGACGTCGGCCCCGAAGAACTGCGCGTTGAACAGAAGGCGGAACGCGTCGCGCCAGACGACCGCGAGGACGTAGAACACGATGTAGAAAACGCCGGACAGGATCGCCAGCGCATTGGCGAACGGGGCCGGGTTCAGCATGGCTCCTCCTCCGCGGCGGCGTCAGCGCCCGCTGAACGTCGGCGTCTGCTTGCGGGCGAATGCCGTCACCCCGCTCCGGAAGTCCTCGGTGTGGCCGCTCGCGGCGATCGCCTGCGCCTCGAGCTCCATCTGCGTCTCAAGGCTCTCCCACGTCGACTGGTGGAAGAGCCGCTTGGCGCCGCCGAACGCCTTCGTCGGCCCCTGGGCCAGCTCGCGGGCCATCGCGGTGACCGTCGTCACGAGCTCGGCGTCGGGCACCACGCGCGTCACCAGGCCCCACTCGAGCGCCTCGCGCGCCGAGAGCACGCGGTTGGTGAAGTAGAGCTCCATCGCGCGGCGCAGACCGACCAGGCGCGGCAGGAAGTACGACGACGAGCCGTCGGGCGTGGCGGCGATCTTCGAGTAGGCCATCGTGAACCGCGCCGACTCGGCCGCGACGACTAGATCGCCCGAGAGCGCGAAGCTCAGCCCGCCACCGGCCGCGACGCCGTTGACCGCCATGATGACCGGCTTGTCACTGCGGCAGAACCGCGACACGGTGCCGTGCAGGTAGGTCGTGAGCTCCTTGACGAGCACGCCGATGCGCTCGAGGTTGTCGACGAAGTCCTTGACGTCGCCGCCGGCGCAGAACGCGCGGCCCGCGCCCGTGACGACGACGCAGCGGACGGCCGGGTCCTCGTCGACCTCGAGCGCCACGTGGAAGAGCTCGCGGCCGAGGCCGAGGCTCAGCGCGTTGAACGCGTCGGGCCGGTTGAGGGTGATCGTCGCGACCCCATCCTGGCGCGTCAGGGTCAGGAACTTGAAATCCATGAGCGTGATCCTCTTCTCTTTATAGGCTCGCCTCGCACGGCGGGACCCCAGCCCCGCGACGTGCTACGGCTCGCACGGCCGCTGCTAGCTTCGCTCGGCGCGCTTGCGGGCGGCGCGCGCCACGGCATCCAGGATGTCGGCGATCTTGAGCGGCTTCTCCAGGACCATCTCCACGCCGTGGGTCTGGCGCTCTTCGGCCGTCAGCTCGACGCCGAAGCCGGTGACGAGGACCACCGGCACCGCCGGGGCGATCTGCTTGACGGCCTGCGCCACCTGCCAGCCCGAGACGCGTGGCATCGCCAGATCGGTGAACACGAGGTCGAAGGGCTCGGCGCGCAACTGCGCGATCGCCTCGGCGCCGTCGGCGAGCACGGTGACCCGATGCCCGCTGGTCAGCAGGACGTCACCGAGCACCCGGCCGACCTCGGCCTCGTCGTCGATCACCAGGCATCGGAGCGACACGCCCGGCGGCGGCGCCTCGGCGGGCGGATGCCTTTCCACGTCGGGGACCACGCCGGGGGCGAACGTCAGACGAAACGTGGCGCCGTGTCCCTCGTGACTGTCGACCGTGATCCTAGCACCGTGGCGCGAGAGGATCCCGTAGGTCATCGACAGCCCCAGGCCGGTGCCCTGCGGCCCCTTCGTGGTGAAGAACGGGTCGAAGATCTTGCCACGAATGGCCTCGGGAATCCCGACCCCGGTGTCCTCCACGGTCACCACGATCAGGTTGTTCTCGACCTTGGTGGTCAGGGTCAGGCTGCCGCCGGTCGGCATCGCGTCCACGGCGTTCAGGATCAGGTTGGTCATCGCCTCCCGCAGCTCGGCCGGATCGCCGGCCACCGTCGGCAAGCTCCCGAAAGACGTATGCACCTCCACGTTGACGCCCCGGCTGTGCGCCTCCTCGCGCCAGCGCGACTGCGTGATCTCGAGCGCGCCGCGCACGACCTCGTTGAGATCGACGGCCACGAACGGCTGATCGCGGCGGGTGCGCGTGAACTCCTGCAGCCGTCGCACCGTCTGCGCGCCGTCGAGGGCGGCCCGCTCGATGACCTGCAGCCACTTGCGCAGCTGCGGGTCTTGCAGGCGCTGGAGCGTGAGCTGCGCCCTTCCCAGGATCGACGCCAGCAGGTTGTTGAAGTCGTGCGCCACGCCCGATGCCATCTCGCCGAGCGCGCGGAGCTTCTCGGTGCGCACGAGCTGGTCCTGCGCCGAGGCCAGCTCGCCGTACGCCCGCGTGCGCTCCTCGAAGAGCCGCGCGCTCCGCAGGGCCAGCGCGGCGAGATGACCGATGCTCGACAGGAGGCGCTCGTCGGCCTCGCCGAAGGGGTGGGCCCGACTCCGCAGGGTCAGCACGCCGATCACCATCTCCCCGGTGGTCATCGGCACGCCGAGCCAGTGCTTCGCCTCGGGAACGGTCGCTAGCGGCGTGACGCCGCGCCGGGCGCATTCGGCATCGTAATCGTCCGTCCGGATAGCTTCGCCGGTCTCGAGCACGGCGGACATGAGCCCCGTCCGGGCGGGATGGCGGAGCGGCGTGCGTATGTCGGGTACGCCGTCCACCACGCGCAGGACGACTTCGAGATCGCCGCGCTCCTCGTCGCGCAGCACGATCGCCATGTTGGAGGCGTCGAGGACGCGAAGCACCTGGGAATGAATCGCGCTCAGCAGCGCCGTGCGATCGAGCTGGCCGGTGACGGCGCGCGACAGCTCCAGGAGCACGGACAGCTCGTCGACCTGGCGGCTGTTCTGCTCGTAGAGCTGCGCGTTCTCGAGGGCGAGGGCGGCCTGGTCCGCGAACGCCTGGAGCAGCACCGCCTCCGCTTCCGAGAAGACCCGGCCCGGGACATCGCCCAGCGCCAGGGTGCCGATCACCCGCCCCTTCGCCCGCAGCGGCACGGCGAGCACCGCTCCGGCTCCGGTGTGCCGCATCGCCGCGCGCACCTCGTCGCTCAGAAGGATCGCGGGATCGTTGAAGACGTCGGCCGACGCCACGGCGCGGCCCTCCATGATCGCGGTCCCGGACGGCCCGACGCCCGCGGGCAGGATGGGAGCGACCTGCGAGACCTCGCGGAAGCGTCCCCCGCCGGCGAGGGTGGCCAGCGACCCGTCGGGCCGCAACAGCCGGAGCACGGACGACCGGGCCTGGAAGAGCACGAGCACGCTTTCGACGATTCGCTGGCCCACGTCGCGCGGGTCGAGGCTCTCGGTCAACGTTCGCGCCAAACGCGCCATCTCCTCGGCTTCGAGACGCCGGCGCGTCGCTTCCGTGTAGAGCCGCGCGTTCTCGAGCGCGAGGGCGGCCTGGTCCGCGAACGCCTCGGCCAGGCGGATCTCGTCGTCGTCGAATTGCCGCCCGACTCGATCGCCGACCCCGAGGGCGCCGATGACTCGCTCGCCCACGCGGAGCGGCACCGCGAGGACCGAGCGATTGCCGATGCGCTCGATGTTCGCCCGCATCGCTACGGTGAAGACGAAGTGCGGATCGCTCAGCAAATCGGGGGTCGCGACGGGGGCGCGCTCCCGAACGGCGACGCCCACGACGGCGTGGCCCCGCGGGAACACGGTATCGCGGTCGATCGCGACCCCGACCTCGCCACTGACGGCGAAGGACACGAGCGCTTCGGATTCGGGGTCGATACGGTAGAGGCTGGAGGAATGAACGCCCAGCAGCTGGCGCACGCTGTCGGCGACCCGCTGCGCGACGAGGTCCAGATCGAGCGTCTCGGACAGGAGCCGAACCAGATCGGCCAGCGCGCTCATTCGCTCAGCCTGGCGGGTCGCCTCGCGATAGAGCTGGGCGTTGTTGATCGCGTTGGCCGCGTGCGAGGCCAGCGAGCCGAGGAGCTGCATCTCCTCGGGCGTGGGCTGGTGGCGCGCGCGCATGCCGATGGCCAGGCCGCCCAGGATCCGCTGGCCTATCATGAGCGGCACGATGCCGACGCTGACCACGCCGGCGGCGCGCGCCTGCTCGACGTTGCGGGCGCGAGGATCGTTCAGGACATCGACCACCGCCAGCGGCGCGCGGGTCGCCACGACGGTGCCGATGAGCCCCTCGCCCACACGGACACGCTCGAAGTTCTCCGGCGGCGCGTCGGCGCCGGCGATGGCGTGGAGCGCCACGTGCTGGCCGTCCTCCTCCACGAGCCAGAGCTGGGCGGCGCTCGAGCCGAAGAGCTCGACCGCCGCGTCGACGACGCGCCGGAAGACTTCGTCCGGGGACAGCGTGGCCGTGAGCGTCTGGGCCAGGCGGCCGAGCGTCTCGAGCCGGCGGCTTTTCTCGCGGCTCTCGGCCAGGAGCGAGGCGCGCGCCACCACCTGACCGACCTGGTGTGCGACGGCTTCGAGCAGGGTCAGCTCGTCGGCGTCGAAGGTCCGCGGCTCCTTCGTGATGAGCGCCATCACGCCCCACGTCTCGCCGTTCACCGGGATCGGGAGCGCGAGCTGGGTCCGATAGCCGCCGGCTCTCACGCGCTCGGCGACGTCGGGTGTGAGGACGCGCGAGGCGGTCAGGTCGGTGATGATCGCGTGTCCGGTGCGGATCACCTCGCCGACGTGGCTGTCGTCGAGCGTGCGCAGGCGCAGGCGCTCGACGTCGATGGGCTCGAGGCCGCGGTGAGCAATGAGACCGAGCGTCTGGGTAGTGCGCTCGAAGCGGAACACGCCCCCGAAGTGGATCCCCGTGACGTCGCACACGACCTCGAGCGTCCGCTCGGCGGTGAGCACGAGATCGTCGCCGCTGCCGGTCGCCACCACGACCGCGTGCAGCACTTCGAGCTCGCGGCTGCGCCGCTTGTCCGGCGGCTCCGGCGCGGCGCCGGCGCGAGCGGTCTTCACCGGCGGTCGCGCGCGTGCCGGGCGGCGCTTCGACGGGCCCTCGCCGCGCTCGGACGCGGAGACCGCCGCGATGCCTACGGCGCCCGCCAGCGCGGCGGCGAGCGAGACGGCCCACCAGAGCCAGAGTCGCCGCGCCGGCCCCCGGTGCTCCCGCGCCGGCAGCAAGGTCAAGAAGCTCGCCGCGCCCTCGCCGAGGGGCCGCGCGAGCCACGTCTCGCCGCCGATCGCGACCTGCCCGGTGCGCAGCACGTCGTTCCAGCCCGACGCCGGCGCGTCGGGCGGCGGGACGCCCAGCGCGCGGTCGTTCGCGATGGCCACGAGCGCCGGGCGGGACGGCAGGCTCGCGATCGCCCCCTCGAGGGCGTCGAAGCTTCGCCCCACGACGACCGTGGCGGCCCGGGTGGGCGCGATGCCGGGCACGTAGGGCCGCTCGTCGACGACGGCCAGCGGCAGGGCGGCGTCGGCCGGGCGGACGACCGCGGGCGCGATGGTCTGCGTGGCGGGCGGCATCTGCATGAGCGGGACACCGCTCGGGTCCGTGATCAGCAGGAGATCCGCGACGCGCTCCTGCTGCAACGCCAGCGCCTTCGGCAGGGTCCCGCGCACGAGCGTGGCCCAGTCGTTGCGGGCCATGCCATCGGAGACGGCGGGATCGTGCGCGAGGAGCCAGGCCTCGCGGCGCACGTCCTCGAGCGCCTGCGCGACGAGCTCGTGGACGGACGCGAGGCTGGCGGTGATGGCCGTGTCGTACCGCGCCACGACGTGGCCCACCACCACGATACCCGCGACGGCCCAGAGCATCAGGAGGCCGAACAGGACCGTGAGGAGCCGAGGCGAGAACCGGCGCCCGAGCCGGGGCATCACGTGCGGCGCTCGCCCACCCGGTGCAGCTTCAATAAATTCGTCGTCCCGCGGACCCACATCGGCGAGCCGGAGATGATGACGATCACGTCGTTGGGACGGACGACGCCGTCGCCGAGCAGGTTCGCCTCGACTTCCTCGATCATCTCGTCGGTCGTCTCGACCTTGCGGATCAATCGCGAGGTGACGCCCCACGAGAGCGCCAGCCGGCGCTGGACCTCGACGAACGGGGTCAGCGCGATGATCGGCACGCTGGGCCGCGCCTGGGAGATGAGCCGGGCGGAGAAGCCCGACTCGGTGAACGCCACGATCGCGCGCGCGTCGAGCACGTGCGCCGCCGACGCCGCCGCGTCTGAGATCGCTTCCTGGAAGGTCGGGCCCGGGCGCCGGCGCCGCTCGCGGTCGAGCGACAGCACGGCGCCGTCGGCGCGCTCGGCGATCCGCGCCATCACGGCCACGGCCTCGTGGGGATAGCGCCCGGTGGCCGTCTCCGCCGAGAGCATGATCGCGTCGGCGCCGTCGAAGATGGCCGTCGAGACGTCCGAGACTTCGGCGCGGGTGGGTCGGAGATGCGTGACCATCGACTCCAGCATCTGGGTCGCGACGATCACCGGCACCTTCGCGCCGCGCGCCTGCCGAATGATCTCCTTCTGGATGTGGGGCACGTCCTCGAGCGGCACGTCCACGCCGAGGTCGCCGCGGGCGACCATGACCGCGTCGACCTTGCTCAGGATGCCCGGCAGGTTGGCGACGATCTCGTGGCGCTCGAGCTTGGCGACGATCGGCAGATCGGCCGCTTCCCCTTTCAGGAACTCACGAACCTCGTCGATGTCATCGGCCGAGCGCACGAACGAGACCGCGATGTAGTCGACCCCATGGCGCAGGCCGAAGCGCAGGTCCTCGCGGTCCTTCGGCGTCAGGCAGGACACCGGCAGGGTGACGTGCGGCAGCGAGAGCCCCTTGTGATCGCTGATCCGGCCGCCGACCACCACGCGACAGCGGACCTCGTCCGCCGACGTCGCCTCGACCTTGAGCTGGATCATCCCGTCGTCCATCCAGACCTCGTCGCCGGCGCGCAGGTCTCTCAGATATTCGGGGTGGGTGATCGACGCCCGCTCAACGGTGCCGACGACGGGACGGACGCAGAGCGTGAACGGCCGGCCGGGCTCGAGGTCGACGCGGCCGCCGCCGCCCGGGCCGAACGTCCCGAGCCGGATCTTCGGACCCTGCAAGTCTTGAAGGATCGCGACCGGCCGGCCCCAGCGCGCTTCGCCTTCGCGGATGCGCCGGATGACCTCGGCGTGCTCGTCGTGGGTGCCGTGCGAGAAGTTGACCCGCGCCACATCGAGGCCGGCGGCGACCAGACGATCGAGCTCGGCGGTGTCGCTGCTCGCGGGGCCGATCGTGCAGACGATCTTGGTGCGCCGCATCGGTCAGGAGCCCGTCAGCAGCGGTCTCAAGAACTGCCCGGTGTACGAGCGCTCGGCGCGCCGCGCGAGCTCCTCGGGCGTTCCGGTGGCGACCACCCGGCCGCCCTCGTCGCCGCCCTCGGGGCCGAGGTCGATGACCCAGTCGGCGGTCTTCACGACGTCCAGATTGTGCTCGATGATCACGACCGTATTACCCTGATCGACCAGCTTGTTGAGCACGTCGAGCAGCCGCTGGATGTCGGCGAAGTGCAGTCCCGTCGTCGGCTCGTCCAGGATGTAGAGCGTGCGCCCGGTCGCGCGCCGGGAGAGCTCGGTCGCGAGCTTGACCCGCTGGGCCTCGCCGCCCGACAGGGTGGTCGCCGACTGGCCCAGGCGAATGTAGTCGAGCCCGACGTCGTCGAGCGTCGCGAGCTTCGACTTGATCACGGGCACCGCGTCGAAGAACCCGAGCGCCTCGCGCACCGTCATGTCGAGGACCGCCGCGATGCTCACGCCCTTGTAGTGCACATCGAGCGTCTCGCGGTTGTAGCGGCGGCCCTTGCACACGTCGCACGTCACGTAGACGTCGGGCAGGAAGTGCATCTCGATCTTGACGAGGCCGTCGCCCTGGCAGGCCTCGCAGCGCCCGCCCTTGACGTTGAACGAGAAGCGCCCGGGCTGGTAGCCGCGCATGCGCGCCTCGGGGGTGCGGGCGAAGAGCGTCCGGATGAAGGTGAACACGCCGGTGTAGGTCGCGGGGTTCGAGCGCGGCGTGCGGCCGATCGGCGACTGGTCGATGTCGACGACCTTGTCGATCCGCTGGGCGCCCTCGATGCGATCGTGAGCGCCGGGCCGATCCTGCGCGCGGTGGAGCATCGAGGCCAGCGCGCGGTAGAGGATGTCGTTGACGAGGGTCGACTTGCCCGATCCCGACACGCCCGTCACGCAGGTGAACGTCCCCAGCGGGATCTTCACCGCCATCCCCTTGAGATTGTGCTCGCGCGGGTTGTGGATCGTGATGAAATGTCCGCTGCCCTTGCGGCGCGTCGCCGGGACGGGGATCGCGAGCGCCCGGGCGAGGTAGCGTCCGGTCAGCGAGTCCGGGTTCGCCATGATCTCGTCCGGCGTGCCGACCGCGACGAGGTGCCCCCCGAGCTCGCCGGCGCCGGGGCCGAGGTCGACGACGTAATCCGCCGACCGGATCGTCTCCTCGTCGTGCTCGACGACCAGCACGGTGTTGCCGATGTCGCGCAGGCGCTTGAGGGTGTCGAGCAGCCGCCGGTTGTCGCGCTGGTGTAATCCGATCGACGGCTCGTCGAGAATATAAAGGACGCCGACCAGGCTCGATCCGATCTGGGTCGCCAGGCGGATGCGCTGTCCCTCGCCGCCCGAGAGCGTGCCGGCGGGACGATCGAGGGTCAGGTAGTCGAGCCCGACGTTCACCAGGAAGCCGAGGCGCTCGCGGATCTCCTTGAGGACGCGGCGCGCGATCGCCGCCTCGCGCTCCGTCAAGGTGAGCCCGTCGAAGAACGCGCCGGCCTCCTTGATGGTCTGCCGCACGACCTCCGCGATTGACCGCCCGGCGATCTTCACGCCGAGCGACTCCGGCCGCAGGCGCGAGCCGCCGCAGGCCGGGCACGGGCGCTCGGTCATGAACTGCGCGACCTCCGCGCGCGCGTCGTCCGAGGTGGTCTCGCGGTAGCGGCGCTCGAGCATCTTGACCACACCCTCGAAGCCGCCGTCACGCTCGCCGTGCAGGATGATGTCGCGCACGGGCTTCCGCAGCTCGGACCACGGCGTCTCGAGCAAGAACTTGTGGCGCTTGGCAAGGACCGCCAGGGTCTGCCGGAAGTACGTCGTCTCGCGCCCCGCCCACGGGGCGAGCGCGCCGTCCTTCAGCGAGCGCGCGGGATTGGGCACGAGCCGGTCCGGGTCGATCTCGTCCCGCGAGCCGATCCCGCCGCACTCCGGGCAGGCACCGTACGGGTTGTTGAAGGAGAACATGCGCGGCGACACCTCGGGGAAGGAGATGCCGCACTCGGCGCACGCCAGCTTCTCGGAGAAGGTTGTCGTAGCGGGGTTTCTTGTAGCGGGGTCCTTGAGGCCGGCTTTCGCCGAGGGTGGCCTGCCGTGGGCGCGGGCCGGCTCCGCTCCCGCGGTCTTCCCGTCGGCGCCGTCTACCGACTCAACGGTGACGATGCCGTCGGCCAGGCGTAGCGCCGTCTCGAGCGAGTCGGCCAGGCGCGAGCCGAGGTTTTCGCGGACGATCAGCCGGTCGACGACGACGTCGATCGTGTGCTTGCGCTTCTTGTCGAGCTCGATCTCTTCGCCGAGCTCGCGGACGACGCCGTTGACGCGGACACGGGAGTAGCCCTGGCGCTGCAGATCGAAGAAGAGCTTCTTGTACTCGCCCTTGCGACCGCGGACGACCGGCGCCAGCACGAGCAGCCGGGTGCCCGGCGCATGGGCCAGGACGCGATCGACCATCTGCTGCACGGTCTGGGCCGAGATAACCCGGCCGCACTTCGGGCAGTGGGGCACGCCGACCCGCGCGAACAGCACGCGGAGGTAGTCGTAGATCTCGGTGACGGTGCCGACGGTCGAGCGCGGGTTCTTCGAGGTGGTCTTCTGCTCGATCGAGATCGCGGGTGAGAGCCCCTCGATCGAGTCCACCTCGGGCTTCTCCATCTGCTCGAGGAACTGCCGCGCGTACGCCGACAGCGACTCCACGTACCGGCGCTGGCCTTCGGCATAGATGGTGTCGAAGGCGAGCGACGATTTGCCGGAGCCCGAGAGCCCCGTGATCACGACGAGCTGGTCACGGGGGATCTCGAGGTCGATGTTCTTGAGATTGTGCTCGCGGGCGCCTCGGACGACGATCCGGTCACTGGCCATGGCGATTCACATTATAAGGCGGCGCTCACCGGTACGAGGCCGCGGCGACGTTCCAGGCCCAGATCGCGCCCCACGCGAGAGGAAGCGCGGCCAGCACAGGATAGGCTTCGATCGGGCCGGCCCACGTCGGCAGCCGCGGGCCGAAGATCGACAGGCCGGCGAAGGCGCTCACGCCGACCAGCGAGCCGACCAGCCGGGCCCCCGGCTCGTCGTCCGCGAGGCGCGGCGCGAGCGTGGCGGATGCGGCGAGCCCGAGTCCGATCAGCAGCGCGCGCGAGGCCTCGCCTCCCGAGAAGCTGGCGACACAGGCGGCGACCAGGAACAGCCGCATGATCGACTGGACGAGCTTGATTCTCGCGCCCGCGGCGCCGGCTTCTGCCCGGTCGGGCTCGCGCAAGGCCCGCTGGAGGACGTCGCGCAGCGCGAGCGCCGTGGCGGCGAAGAGGACGAGGAGCACGACGGCGCCCAGCGCGCCGAGCGCGCGGCCGCGCGGCCCGGGAACGATCGCGGCCGGCAGGTCGAAGACGGCGGCGACCGTGGGCACGCCGATCGAGAGCCCGGGCGCCGCGAAGGCGCCGAACACGCCCAGTGAGAGAGACGAGAGGACGAGCGCCAGCAGGAGCCCCGATCCGACGGAGGCGGCGCGGGCGCCGAGCGGCCGCGATCCCACGAGCGCCAGCGCACCGCCGACCAGAGTGACCATGACGCCGAGCATCTCCGCCACCGTCGAGAGGCCGCTACGCTCGGGCGGATCGGCCCACGCAACCCCCGAGGCCGGCGACCCCGGGATCCGCTTGCCGGCCTCGAACCGGAGCCGAGCGCCCGCGTCGAGCACCAGACGGTCGCCCGCTCGGAGCGAGAGCGATTCGCCGGCGTGGAGCTGGCCCTCACGGAAGCGGCCGGGCTCGAGCATGCGGTACACCACGGGGCTCAACGCCGTGACCTGGTGGGCTTCGTTGAAGTCGAGCGTCGTCGATCTGGCCAGGGTGCGGCCCTCGGTCACCCAGGGACTCAGCTCGCTGAAGGTGAGCGCCGACCGGGACGCGACGGCGCGCCAGGCGCCCCACGGCGAGACCACGAGCGTCACGGCGACGAGCGCGACGAGCGCGACGAAGCCGAGCGCGCTCGCGTAGAGCAGCGTGAGGCCGCCGCCGCGCGCGACGCCGGCCGCCTGCGCGAGCTCGAGGGTGACGAGCGCGACGAGGGTCGCCAGCACGCCGGCGGCCCAGCGCGGAAGGCCGAGCAGACCGGCGACGTCCGCGAACAGGAGGAGGTTCGCCCACAGGATGAATCCCGCGGCCGCGCCGACCGCGAGCGCCGTGACGAGGCTCGGCCGGCGCTCACCGCCCGCCGTCGGCGCGAGCAATGCGATCAGCGGGGCCACGAGCGCGGCGAGCGCGAGGGCTGGAGCGTCCGGCCCGCCCGAGAAGGTCCGAGCGGCGACCAGGGCCAGCAGCGCCGGCGACGTCCACGCCGCGACGGCCAGGACCGGCGGGCGGCGCGATGCGGACGCGGGGGCGGCGCGCTGGACGAGGGTCGCGAGCAGCACGGCGGCGCAGGGCGCGACAGCGGCCGAGTACCACCAGAGCAGACCGATACCGGCGAGTCGGAGAGCCCCAGGGTTCCCGGGTGCGACCATCAGGACGAGCGCGCCGGCGAGTAGACCGAGCAAGCCCGCGACCCCCACCCGGCGCGGGGCGGCGACCGGCATCGCGTGATTATAGCTGTTCCCCCGCCGCGCCCGGAATCGGTATCCTGAGACCACGCATCAGAAGAAGGCGGGAGACGGACCAAATCAGCGCGTCGTAGACGGTTGAGCGGGCGTGCGGAGCCGGCAAGCACCTGTCTCAGGCCACCCTCGGTCCAAGCCGGCCTCAAGGTCCCCGCTACAAGAGAGAGGCAATCTTGGCCGAGAAGATCGAGCGCGTGCTGGTCGTGACGGCGCATCCTGACGATTCCGAGTTCGGAGCCGGTGGAACGATCGCGAAGCTTGTCAAGGATGGGTGCGAGGTCACCTACGTCATCGTGACCAACGGCAACAAGGGCTCGGGCGACCGCACGATGACCTCGGAGCGCCTGGCGCGCCTCCGCGAGGAGGAGCAGCGCAACGCCGCGCGCACACTCGGAGTCGCGCGCGTCGAGTTCCTCGGCTATCCCGACTGCGAGGTCGAGGACACGCGCGACCTCCGCCGCGACGTCACCCGCGAGATCCGCCGGTGGCGGCCCGACCTCGTGATCACGATGAACCCGCACCGCACCTACAACCTCGGGGGCTCGCACCGCGATCACCGGACCGTCGCGGGAGTGACGCTCGACTGCGTCTACCCGCTCTCGCGCGACCATCTCTCGTTCCCGGAGCTGATGCCCGAGTTCGAGCCGCACAAGACGCTCGAGATTTATCTGATGCAGTGGGATAACCCACAGCTCGTCGTCGACATCACCGACGTCATGGATCTGAAGATCAGGGCGCTGGCCTGTCACGCGAGCCAGTTCGGCGACTTCGCCGGCGTCGACAAGCGCATCCGCGAGCGCGCGGCCGAGCTCGGCAAGCCCAAGGGCTTCGCCTACGCGGAGACGTTCGACCGGATCGTCCTCGCGCGATGATCCGCTACTGGCCCGCGCTCCTGAGCGTCGTGCTGGCGCTCGGCGCCATCGCCGGCTACGTCGCCTTCCTGCGCGTGCCGAGCGTCCGCAACCACCCCGAGCTCTACCTCGTGGCGTTCACGCTGGCCACCGCGATCGCCGCGGTTGCGTGCTGGCGAGCGCCGCGCTGGCCGAACTTCGTGGCGGTCGCGCTCTCGGCGGTCTTGCTCGCGCTCGGCGGGTACTTCAACTTCGTCCTCGCGCGGGTGCCGGCGACCCCGACGGTGCTTCGCGTCGGCGAGCCCGCGCCCGATTTCACCCTGCCCGACGCGACCGGAGCCGCGGTGAGCCTCGCGTCGTTCCGCGACCGCGCGCCAGTCGTCCTCGTCTTCTATCGCGGCTACTGGTGACCCTTCTGCGTCTCCGAGCTCCAAGGACTTGGAGCCGTCTTGACCGAGCTCGGGGACGAGGGCGTTCAGATCCTGGCGATCAGCCCCGACTCGAACGAGAGGAGCCAGGAGCTGGCCCGACGGCTGCGCGCGCGCTACCGATTCCTGACCGATCCTGACCTCGCGGTGACCCGCCGCTACGGCCTCCTCCACGCCAACGGCGGTCCCCAGGGGCAGGACGTGGCGCGACCGACGACGGTCGTCGTCGACAGGCGGGGCGTCGTCCGCTGGCTCCAGCTCGCCGACAGCATCCAGGTGCGGCCCGACCCCGCCGACGTCGCGCGTGCCGTGCGACAGCTCGGCTCATGACCGACTTCGGCCCGAGCGTCCGGCGCGTCCAGGAGGCGCTCGCCGCGGCCGGCGGCGGCCACAGCGTGATCGCGCTCGAGCAGTCGGCGCGCACGTCGGCCCAGGCCGCGAGCGCGGTCGGCTGCAAGGTGGATCAGATCGCGAAGTCGCTGGTCTTTCGCGGGGAGCAGAGCCAGCGCGCGGTGCTCGTCATCGCGAGCGGCGCCAACCGCGTGGACGAGGCCAAGGTGGCCGCGCTCGTCGCCGAGCCGGTGGGCCGCGCCGACGCCGACTTCGTGAGGCAGCGGACGGGCTTCGCCATCGGCGGCGTGGCCCCCGTCGCGCACGCCGAGCCGCTCACGATCCTGATCGACGAGGATCTCTTGCGGTGGCCGGACATCTGGGCGGCCGCCGGTCATCCCAACACCGTCTTCAAGCTGACCCCGGACGACCTCGTGCGTCTGACCGGCGGCCGAGTCGCCGCGGTCAAGTCTAGTTAGAGGCGCGCCTCGGCCGGCACGGGGCCCCGGCCCGAGGTAGAGTAAAATGCGCGTGTGATCAGTCGTTTCGTCACATTTCTTTTCGCGGCATCCCTGATCGTCGTTTCGGCCGGCGCTGCCGCGCGGTCGGCGGTCGTGCCGCCGGAGGCCGGGCCGCTAGCCGAAAGGGTGCGAGCCCTGACCGCGCCCGAGATGGAAGGCCGGCGGTCGGGCACGCCAGGGGGAGACCGCGCCGCGCAGCAGATCGCCGACTGGCTGGCCGCCGCCGGCCTCCGCCCCGGCGGTGACCAGGGATCGTTCCTGCAGGCGTTCGTCCTCGAGACGTCGGCGCGCCCCGGACCGGCGAGCAGCCTGGACCTGCTCGGTCCCACGCCGCGTCGGCTCGACGCCGGACGCGAATGGATCGCCCACGGAGGCTCGCTCGCCGGCGAGGTCGGCGGCGAAGTCGTCTTCGTCGGATACGGCGCGGAGATTGCCGAGGCCGGCTACGACGACTATGCCGGCGTCGACGTCCGGGGAAAGATCGCGCTCGCGCTCGAGGGCGCCCCGTCTCATCTGACCGGCGCGCGCGTGACCCGCCTCGACAAGCTGATCACCGCGAAGCGGCGCGGCGCCGTCGCGCTGCTGATCGCGGACGCCGAGCTGCCGTCGCCGGACAAGACGTCGGTCGAGGTCGCGCTGGTCTCGGGCGACCTCACGCGAGAGGCCGCCGACCTCGTGCTGGCGCCGGCCGGGCGAACGCTCGCGGATACGACGCGCGCCATGTCCGCGACGCGCGGCCCCGCGTCGTTCGCGACGGGGACGGGCGCGCGCCTTCGCGTCGAGAAGGTCCTCGACGAGGTCCGCGCAGCGAACGTCATCGGAGTTCTACCCGGCACCGACCCGGCGCTCGCCGCCGAAGCCGTGGTCATCGGCGCGCACTACGATCACCTCGGGCGCGCCGACGGCGTCGTGTACCCGGGCGCCGACGACAATGCATCCGGCACGGCCGTGGTCCTCGGGCTCGCGCGGGCCTTCGCCGCGGCCGGCGGGACGGACCGCACGTTGATCTTCGCGCTCTTCGGCGCCGAGGAGCTCGGGCTGATCGGTTCGCGCCACTACGTGAGCCGGCCGGCCCTCCCGCTCGAGCGCACCGTCGCGATGGTGAACTTCGACATGGTCGGCCGGCTGCAGGGGCGCGTGCTCAGCATCGGCGGCGGCGACAGCGGCAGCCGGTTCCGGACCCTCGTGAGCGACGCAGCGCAGCCCGAAGGCGTCGCGCTGGAGATCAACGGCTCGCCGTACGGCCCCTCCGACCACAGCCGGTTCTATGCGGCCGGTGTCCCGGTCCTGTTCTTCTATACGGGCGGGCACAGCGACTATCACAAACCGAGCGACACCGCCGACAAGCTCGACGCGGCCGGCATGGCTCGCGTGGCAGCCGTCGGCGCGCGGGTCGTCGATCGGCTCGCGAGCGACGCGCGCCCCGTGTACGCGCAGGTCGCGCGCCCGGCGCGGCGGCAAGGCCAGGGCGGTGGCGTGGCCGGCGGGGCGCTCCTCGGCGTCGTCGCCCTGCCCCGTCCTGGCAACGACGGCCTCCGGCTGTCGGGTGTCATGCCGGGGACCGGCGCCGAGCGGGCGGGGCTGCGCGAGGGCGACGTGATCGTGCGGTTCGCTGGAACGGCCGTCGACGGGCTCGAGGAGCTCAGAACGCTCATCCGCGATCGCAAGCCAGGCGACAGCGTCTCGGTGCTCTACCTGCGCAACGGCGAAGCGCACTCGACGTCCGCGACGCTCGGTCCGCGCAGTGACTAGCGCGCGATCGGCCGCCCCCGAGGAGGTGTGAATGGTAGACGATGACGTGAAGGGCGCGCCGACCCTCACCGAGATGATGCGCCGGCGTGCCGCGCTGTCGCCCGGCCAGCAATACTTCCGGCTGTACGACGAGACCGTGACGTACGGGCGCTTCTGGGAGCAGAGCGGGCGGTACGCCGCCGGGCTCGCACGGGCCGGCGTGAGCGCGGGCGACAAGATCTGCCTGATCTACCCGACGTGCGCCGAGTTCTTCTACACGTTCTTCGGCGCGCTGCGCGTGGGCGCGGTGCCGGTGCCGCTCTACCCGACGCTCGGCGTCGAGACGACCGCCGCCATCTTCCGCGATTCGGAAGCGGTCACGGTCGCGACCATCGGGTGGTTCCGCACGGGCGTGGACGAGAGCTGCGGGCTCGCGCCGAACGTGCGCCAGGTCCTGGAGCCGCCCGACCTCGACGTCGACGCGCCGGCGCCGCCGCTCGCCGTGGCGAAGGCCAACGACCTGGCCTTCCTGCAGTACACGTCGGGGAGCACGGGCCGCCCGCGCGGCGTCATGCTCACCCACGCGAACGTGGTGGCGACCATCCACTTCATGGCCGAAGCGGCGGGCATCACCGCCGACGACCGCGTCGTCTCGTGGCTCCCGCTCTACCACGACATGGGGTTGATCGGGTGCGCGTTCACGCCGCCGCTCTCGTGCACGCCGATCTGGCTCCTGCCCCCCGACCTGCGCAACCCGCGGCAGTGGCTCTCGCTGATCACCGAGATCCGCGCGACGTTCACGGTCTCGCCGGACTTCGGCTACCGCAACTGCGTGCGCAACGTCCGCGACACCAGCGGGCTCGACCTGACGAGCCTCAAGGCCGCGCTCTCCGGCGCCGAGCCCGTGCGCCTGTCGACGATCGAGGCGTTCGAGTCGCACTTCGGTCTCAAGCGCGTGATCTCGCCGTGCTACGGCCTCGCCGAGGCGACGCTCGCGGTGGCCATCTGGCCGCGCGGCGTCCCGCTCCGGCGCGACCCGAGCGGGCACTTTCTCTCGGTGGGCAAACCCTGCCGCGGCGTCTCCGTCCGGATCCTGGCGCCGCTCGACGAAGGGACCGCCGAACGCCCGGCAGGCGTCGAAGGCGAGATCTGCGTGAAGAGCCCGGGCATCATGAAGGGCTACTACAACAATCCGGCGGCCACCGAGAAGGTGCTCATGCCCGGCGGCTGGCTCCGGACGGGCGATCTCGGATTCGTCGACGCCGAGGGGTTTCTCTTCGTGACCGGCCGGCTCAAGGACCTCATCATCCTCGGCGGCCAGAACGTCGTGCCGGCCGACATCGAGGAGGTCGTCGATCGCGTGGACGGTGTGCGCTACTCGGCCGCCGTCGGCATCGACAGCGAGCGGATGGGCACGCAGCGGCTGCACGTCGTCGCCGAGGTGCGCGGCGAGGACGCGGCGCCCGACGACTTCCACGATCTCGTCCGCGAGATCACGGGCCGCGTGCACCGCGCCAGCGGGCACCGGCCGGCGCGCGTGATCCTCGTCCGCTCGAGCACCATTCCCAAGACCTCCAGCGGTAAGATCCAGCACTCGCGCCTCGTGCAGATGATCCAGGACGACTCGATCGCCGAGCGCGTCGTCTACGGCGACGACTAGCCGCCAGCACACGCCGGCGACCATGAACTTCGGCTGTCACCTGCCCGTCTACGGCCCCGCGGCCACGCGCGAGGTGCTGCTCGGCTTCGCGCGGCGCATAGTCGCGGGTCCGCGACCTCGACGACATGATCACGATCTACGAGAAGTTCGCTCGCGGCGTGCGGCCGCGCGTCTGAGACTCCCGACGGGCCTCCCTGCGACCTTTGGCGGGGTTGTTGTCGTCCGCGGGTGGCGCGTACGATACGGCGCCGGTGCCGCTGCGTGGCGCCGAGCCGGGGGGATGGCGTGAATCGGGGCACTCTGGTACTCGGGGCGGCATGCCTGGCCTTTGCGGCCGCGAATTCAGCGCCGGAGCGGGCGCCGGCCCAGGTGACGCTCACGCCCCGCGTCATCCAGATCGACCAGGTCAAGTGCGCGGAGCTGCAGTCGTCCTCTGACCAGAAGAAGGACCGGCTCCTGGTGTACTTCAACGGCTACGTCGACGGCATGCGACGCCACACCGTCTGGGACGAGCGCCAGGTCGGCGAGCTCGTCGAGCGGGCCATCGACTACTGTAAGGCGAACCCCGGCGAGTCGCTCCTCTCGGCCTTCAGCCGAGCATCGCGCTGACGAGGCGTTCGAAGAACGACGTTCCCACCCTAAGGAGAAATGGGATGAGCAAGGCTGCGCGACGGATGATCGTGCTCTTGATGGCACTCGGACTCGCGGTGTCCGTGGCCGGCGGGGTGGCGGCGCAGCAACCGACGGCGCCGGCTCAGCCCGGCGCGAGCGCGCCGCAAGACGCCGACCAGGAAGATCTCACGAGTGACATCGCGCTGACGCGGGCCTCGATCCAGCTCCGCCGTCAGGCGATCGTGACCGCGGTGATGGATCTGGCGCCCAAAGAGGCGGAAACGTTCTGGCCGCTCTATCGCGAGTACCGGACGGAGATGGCGAAGGTGGGCGATCGCGTCTCCAAGCTGCTCGTCGACTACACGGGGCAGTACGATACGCTGACCGACGAGCAGGCCAACCAGATCATGAAGGAGTGGATCAGCATCGAGAAGGCGAAGACGAGCGTCAAGGACAAGTACGTAGCGCGCTTCAAGAAGATCCTGCCCGCGCGGAAAGTGATGCGCTTCTTCCAGGCGGACAACAAGCTCGATGCCGTGCTCAATGCGCAGCTCGCGTCCATCGTGCCGCTCGCGCGCTGACCATGGCCGGCCGCCAGCGATTCGAAAAGAGCGTTTCACATCAAGGAGGACGGACATGAAGAGATGGACCACGACAATCGTTACCGGACTCGCCGCCTGCGCGCTCGTGAGCGCGGCGCAGGCCGAGGTCTTCGTTTATCCCAAGCCGGGACAGAGCCAGGACGCGTTCCAGAAGGACCAGTACGAATGCCACAACTGGGCCACGCAGCAGACCGGCTTCAATCCGGCCGCGCCGCCGCAGACCGCCGCGGCGCCGCCGCCTCAGCAGGGCGGCGCGGTGCGGGGTGCGGCGCGCGGCGCCGCGGTCGGCGCCGTCGGCGGTGCCATCGCCGGTGACGCGGGCAAGGGGGCCGCGGTGGGCGCCGCGGTGGGCGGCACCGCGGGCGTGATGAGGCAGAACCAGAACAACCGCGCGGCGGCGCAGGCGTCTCAGCAGGCACAGGCCCAGCAGCAGGCCGCCTACGGCAACTATGACAAGGCCTATGCGACGTGCCTGTCGGGGCGCGGATATTCGGTCAAGTAAACTCCCCGCGCTCGTCGCGCTGATCGGTGTCCTGCTCCTGGCGTCGGCGTGTGCCACGCCGATCGGCGTCTCGCTCTCGCGTCCGGAAGAGATCCACCGCGCCGTCACGCGGAGCGTGCTGACCAACGGCAAGCCCAGCGCCGCCACGGAGCAATTCCTCCATCGCCTCGGGCTCGCCGAGCGTTTCGACGAGGATCCCGCGGCCACGCTCGCAGAAATGCGCGGTCAGGGCACCGGCCTCAGCCGCGACCGCCTCTTCGCGCTGGCCGAGCTGTCCTTCATCTACGCCCAGCGGGAAAACCGCCAGGACCACTACCTGGCCGCCGCCGTCTACGCCTACGCGTTCCTGTTCCGGAAGGACGGCGCGGTCGACGACCCCCTCGATTCGCGCACGCGGCTCGCCGCCGATCTCTACAACTTCGGCCTGGGCCTGGCGCTCGCCCAACCGTCTGCGCCGGCCGCGACCGACGGTCGCCCGATGGTTGCAGGCCGCACCGCGGCGGAAACCAAGGCGATCGAGGTCATCCTGACTGATCGGACGCTCACCCTGCCCTTCGGCCTGCTCGAGCTTCACGGCGAGTCGGCCGACCGGATGTGGGGCGGCCTCAGCATGAAGCGCTTCGTCTCGGTCGGCGAGTTCAGCATTCGTGGGCTGCGCAATCGCTATCGCCAGCCGGGCATCGGCGTCGCGCTCGCCGCGGAGGTAAGTCAGGACGGAAGCGGGCACGAGGTCGAAATCGCCCGGAAGTACATCCCGAAGCGGGTCAAGGTGCCGGTGACGGCGTTCGTCAGGCTCGAGAACGTGGTGCAGGGAATCGCTGACGGCCGGCTCCGCGGACGTCTCGAGCTCTATCCGTCCGACGAAGCGTCGACGGTCGAGGTGGAGGGTCGCAAGCTCCCCCTCGAGCAGGAGTTCAGCGCGGTGCTCGCCTACGTCCTCGAGGGGGCGCCGGTGTGGGACACGGAGCTCGGCTCCTTCCTCGCACCCCGAGACCGCGGCTCCGGCATGAATCTCGCCATGCTTCATCCCTATCGGCCGGGGCGGGTCCCGGTCGTGCTCGTTCACGGTACGGCGTCGAGCCCCGCCCGCTGGGCCGACATGATCAACGAGCTCGCGAACGACCCGTTGCTGCAAGGGCGCATCCAGTTCTGGCTCTTTACCTATTCCACCAGCAACCCGATCCTCCTGTCGGCGAGTGAGCTGCGCCACGCGCTCCTGGAAATCGTCAAGCACCTCGATCCGGACGGCCGTGACCCGGCCCTGCGGCGGATGGTGGTGATCGGGCACAGCCAGGGCGGGATGTTGACGCGGCTCATGGTGACGGAGAGCGGCGATCGCTTCTGGCACAACGTGTCCACCGTGCCCTTCTCCGAGATCAAAGGGCCGCCGGAGACCCTGGCGCTCTTCCGGGATGGGATGTTCTTCGAGCCGGTCCCGTCGGTGAAGCGGGTGGTGTTCATCGCGACCCCGCATCGCGGGAGCTTCCGGGTCTCGTCGCTCGTCCTGGATCTGGTGCGGCGCGTCGTCACGCTTCCGGCCGACCTGGGGAAGGGTGTGAAGGACCTGGCGACGCAAAACCCCGACCTCGCCGCGGCGAGCAGGGCCGTCAACAACATGCCGACGGCGGTCGACAACATGCGCCCCGGCAATGGCTTCGTCCGGACCCTGGCGGCGAGCCCGATCGCCCCGGGCGTCACCGCCCACTCGATCATCGCCGTGCTCGGTGAAGGGCCGGTAAGCGGCAAGACGGACGGGGTCGTCGCCTACGAGAGCGCCCACCTCGACGGTGTCGAGTCCGAGAAGATCGTGAGGTCCCCGCACTCGTGTCAGGCCGAGCCCGACACGATCCTCGAGGTCAGACGGATCCTGCTCGAGCACCTCAGATCCAATTGAGGTGCCTGGCTACCCGCTCGCTTCGGGTCGTACTCTCGGTCGTCATCGTCGCCGTCGTGGCGTGGAGCGTCGCGGCGATCTGGATCGACGGGCCGAAGAACCGCGTGCTGGCCGCCGCGCTGTGCACGCTGATCGCGGCGGGCTCGCTCGTCCTGATGCTCGTGGTGCGTCCGTGGTGGTGGGGATGTATGGGCGCGGTGGTCGCGTTCGTGATCGTCCTGGCGTGGTGGCTCTCCATCGCTCCCCGCAACACGCGGGATTGGCAACCCGAGGTCGCCCGGCTGCCGAGCGCCGTGATCAACGACAACCTCGTGACGCTCCGCAACGTCCGGAACTTCTCCTATCCGTCTCCGACGGCCGTCGTCGAGCGCTGGGAGCAACGCACCTACAGTCTCGACCGGGTCGAAGGCTTCGACATGTTTCTCTCCTCCTGGGGCGCCCCCGGCATCGCCCACACGATCTCGAGCTGGGAGTTCTCGGACGGCCAGCACCTGGCGATCTCGATCGAGACGCGGAAGGTGAAGGGCCAGGAGTATTCGGCGCTGCTCGGCTTCTTCCGCCAGTTCGAGCTGTACTACGTCGTCGCGGACGAGCGCGACGTCATCGGCGTCCGGGCGGGCCCGCGTCGGGAAGACGTTCACCTCTACCGGATCCGCGGCAGCCCCGCGGTTGCCCGCGCTCTGCTGCTCAACTATCTCGCGGAGGTCAACGAGCTCGCGCGCGCGCCCAGGTGGTACAACGCGCTCACGCACAACTGCACGACCGAGATCCGGCACCACGTCCAGCAAGTCGGCGCGGGAAATCCGTTCGACTGGCGCATCCTCGCCAACGGATACATCGACGAGCTGGGCTACAAGCGGCACCAGATCAACACGAGCATGCCGTTCCCCGAGCTTCGCCGGCGGAGCGACGTCACGGCGCGAGCGAGAGCCGCCGGCGACCGCGGAGACTTTTCCCAGCTCATTCGCGAGGGTCTGCCCGAGCGGCCCGCCGCAGCTCGGTGAGGATCTTCCGAACGACTGCGCGGCCCCTCAGGGCGAGCGTCCGATCGTCCCCGCGGTCTCGGGCGGTATCAGATAGAACATCGTCGCCAGGATGAGATAGAACGCGACGAGCTGGACCCCGGGGAGCGCCGTCGGATGGATGCGGACTTCATGCTGTGGAAAGGGAATCGATAACCCGGCCTCCTGGAGCGCGGCGTACACGGCAACGCCCAGCTCACTCTTGACCAGAGGATGCCGGTCGAGTCGGTTCGTCCACGCCCGGAGCTGAAACTGGAGCGCGCTGTCGCCGAAGCCCAGGAACAGCGCGACCGGAGCCGGTGACGGGACGACGTCGCGGTGGTTCTGGGCGACCTCGATGAGCACCCGCAGCACCTTGTCCGGGGCGCTGCTGTATGCGACGTTGACCGGGATGTCGAGGCGTCGCCGGTAGTCGGTGGGCGTCCAGTTCGTGACGCGCTCCGCCACGAGCTGGGAGTTCGGCACGATGACCTCGGCGCCCTCCCACGCACGCACCGTGGTGGCGCGGATGCCGATCCGTCGCACCTCACCTTGAACGTCGCCGATCTGGACGGCGTCGCCCACGCGGACCGGTCGCTCGAACAACAAGATAAGGCCCGACACGAAGTTGTTGACGATGTTCTGCAGGCCGAAGCCGACGCCGACGCCCAGCGCGCCGCCGAGCACCGTGACCCGATTGAGATTCACGCCCAGGGCCAGCAGGGCCAGGATGAACCCGATCGAGACGATCGTGTACTTGGTGAGATTCGAAAGCGCGTAGGGCAGGCCGGGTCGGAGGTTCATGCGCGGGAACACATCCTCCGCGAGCACGAACTGGATCAGCGACGACACGACCGACGCGAGGTACACCGTCAGCACGAATGCCAGGACGTCCCCGAGCGAAAGACTGAGCGCGCCGATCGTGAGATTCGCATCGAGGGCCCGTCGAGCGAGATCGACGGCCGGCACGAGCGCCCCGAAGTAGTCGAGCGTCCCGACGACCCACACGACCACGCTGACCGTGTGCAGCAGCCGCTGAGCGCGTCGCTCGAGCCAGGCGCCGTGATGCTCGACCATGCGGAGCCGAGTCAACGGCCGGACCCGGAGCGCGAACGTGACGAGCCCTTCTGCCAATCGGCGTCCGGCGACGAGCACCATTGCGAGATAGCGGCTCGACAGGATGCCCGATCCGACCAGCCGGGCCAGGCTCACGTTGCCGACGATGTCGGCCGCCAGCGCGACGAGGACTCCCGCCAGCGCCAGCTTGAACAGATCCTTGCGTACGCGGGGCGCCGACCCGCCACTGGCGGTGATCAGGTCGTCCAGGCGTCCCGACCGGGCGAACCAGCCCAGCAGCGCGGCGGCCGCCAGCATCTCCAGCACGAAAAGCCCGCGCTCGAGCAGCGGCCGCGGGCCCAGGAGATCGCGGATGACGTCCACCGGAAAGAACGCCGCCATCACATAGAGGGCCGGACGCACGGGCGGCGTCACCAGCTGGCGCAGGATCAACACCATCGGTGGAAACACGCCGATCTCGACGATCAGCCGGGCGGTGCGCGGCTCGTCCGCGTAGATCCAGAATGCCGCCAGCATGCCCAGCACGAGCGCCGCCGCCACCGGCTGATCGAGCGCGATCGCCGGCGAGTGCCCGGGCCCCTCGGGCGCCGGCAGGTGGCGGGCGCGGCGACGGATCAACCAGAGAAGTGCGACGAGCGTCGCCAGCAGAGCCAGCTGAAGAGCGATCCTATCCGAATGGTCGGCGACGAAGCCGCGCACCGACGCGTTCAGGGCCTCGAGGGCTGCCCCGACCGGCGCGCGCGAGCCCGGTGGAGGAATGCGGAGCTGCCAGATCGGTGGGCTGTCCCGTACGAGAAGGCCGCCGGCGGCCAGCCGGCGGGCTTGGCCGATCTGCGCCAGTGCGCGGTCGACGCGGTCGAGCTCCCGCGCAACACGATCTTGCAGGACGAGGGTCGCGGCGCGCTCCGCCTCGACCCTCGCCTGGGCGCGGGTCAGCGCCGCGAGGACGTCCGTGATCCGTTCCGAGAGCTCCGGCGGCGTCTTCGCCGTGCGAACTTCGGCACGAGTCCGCGACCACGTCGCACCTAACTTCGCGAGCTCCGCGCGTCGCTGCTCGAGCCAGTCGGCCCGCTCGGTGACGGTCGCCATCCACGTCGCGAGGCCGCCGCGGCTCGATCGCCAGAAATCCACGAGGGCGTCCAGGGTTCCGAGCGCGGAACGCGATTCGATGGTCTGCTGGGTGTGCTGGAACCGATCGGTCAGGCGCTCGCTCAGCGACGGCAGCTCTCGCTCGATGCGCTGGATCTCCGGGCTGGCCGCGAGCTGCTCGTCGAGGGCGCGCAAGAACGTGCCGGCCTCGTCCGCGCGCCGTGCGACCTCGGCCACCGGGATCGCCTGCGGCGCATCAGCGGAGGCTTTCGGCCCCTGGCTCACGGGAGGTTGTGTCTGCGCATCCGCCGGTCGCGGGGCCGGCGCGCCCGAGCGAAGGAGCGCGAACGCGAGAAGCGCGACTTTCATGCCGGGAAGGACCTCGTCGGCTTATCTCCCCTTCCGGTCCTCGACCACTGCGGTCTCCGCGCCCGGCCCGCGAGAGGACGCTGGCCGAGGCTGGTCGACCTTCCAGCCGCCCCCGAGTGCGCGGTAGAGGCGCACCACCGCGAGCAGCTCGTCACGCTGCGTCCGCGCCAGATTCAGCTCCGCATCGAAGAGCTGGCGCTCGGTGTCGAGCACTTCGAGGTAGCTCGTCACACCGCCGCGATAGCGAACGTCGGCGAGGCGCGCGGCGTCGCGCAGCGAGACGACGAGCGCCTCCTGCTGGACGCGGGACTCGCCGCGCTTGCGATGCTCGACGAGGGAGTCGGAGACGTCGCGGAAGGCCTGCTGGACCGTCTGCCGGTAGCGCTCGAGCGCCTCCTGCGCCTGCGCCGTGGCGGCATCCACCCCGGCGCCGATCCGGCCGGTGTTGAAGATCGGCAACGTCACCTGCGGGGCGATCACCAGGATCCCTTGCGGGCCGAACCAGCTGCCGTCGATCTTGATGCCGCCGGCTCCCGCGGCGCCGGTCAGAAAGACACGGGGGAAGTAATCGGACTTGGCGACGCCGATACGGGCCGTGGCCGCCGCCAGCTGGCCCTCGGCATCCTGGACGTCGGGCCTCCGCTCGAGCAAGCTCGACGGCAGCCCGGCCGGGATGGCCGGCAGCGCGAGCTGCTGCAGCAGCGGACGGCCTCGCGGCACCGCGTCGGGATTCCGTCCGAGCAGGATCGAGATCTGGTTCTCCGTCTGCTCGATGCGGCGCTCGACGTCGGGAATCGTCTCGGCGGCCGTGTAGAAGAGGACTTCCGCCTGCCGCACGTCCATCATGGACGCGACGGCGCCTTGCTGCCGCAGCTTGACGAGGCGAAGGGAGTTTTCCCGGCTTGCGAGCGTCCGCTTGGAGATCTCGAGCTCGAGGTCGAGCTCGCGGAGCTGGAAGTAGGCGGTCGCGACGTCGCTCACCAGGGTGGTGACGACGAAGCGCCGCGCCGATTCCGACGCGAGCAGATCGTCGCGGGCGGCCTCGGTGCTCCGCCGGAACCGGCCCCAGAAATCGAGCTCCCAGAACATGTCGAACGACCCGACAGGGTTGAACGTCTCCCTGAACTGGGACGGTGCGCGATCGCCGGGTAGATACGTGTACGGCGCGCTGCCGGAGGCGCTGAGATCCGGGAACTGGAAGGAGCGGTTGATCGTGACCCGGGCACGGGCGTCGAGGACACGCGCCGCCGCGATGCGCAGATCGTAGTTCTCGGCCAGCGCCGTGCGGATCAGCAACTGCAAGGTCTCGTCCTGGAAGATCTGCCACCAGCCGACGTCGCCCAGGGACTCGGCGCCAGTCGGGGCGTCCGGCGCCCGTCCCCGGAAGTCGTCTGGAATCGAAAGCTCGGGCCGCTTGTAGTCCGGGCCCACGGAGCAGCCGACGAGCAGGAGCGCCGAGAGGACGAGGGCTCGCGACCTCATGCGTGCTGCTCCCCGCGCACGTGGGCCGGTGGGCTGGGCTGAGCCTTGGGAGCCTTCGACAGCGCCTTCCTCCGCCCGAGCGCCTCGACGAAGGTGAAGTTACCGGGAATCAGGAAGACGCCGAGCCCGGTGGCGATCAGCATCCCCCAGAACACCGCGGTGCCCATGACGTTCTGGGCGCCCGCGCCCGCGCCGCGCGCGAGCATAAGGGGCACCACGCCGAGGATGAAGGCGAAGGCCGTCATCAAGATCGGCCTGAAGCGCAGCCGGGCGGATTCGAGTGCCGCCTCTTCGAGCCCCTTGCCCTCCTCGTGCTTGGCCTTCGCGAACTCGACGATCAGGATCGCGTTCTTGGCGGCGAGCCCGACGAGCATGATCAGGCCGATCTGCACGTACACGTTGTTGTCGTAGCCGGCGAGCCACACGCCGAAGAACGCACCGAGCGCTACCAGCGGCGAGCCGAGCAGCACGGCCCACGGCAGGCGCCAGCTCTCGTACATCGCGGCCAGGAGCAGGAAGACGAACACGATCGCGAGCACGAACGTCGGCGTGGCCGGCGGCGCGATCTTTTCCTGATACGACAGCGACGAATAGGCGTAGCTCAGCTCCTTCGGCATCGTCTGCTTGAAGACGTCCTCGAGCGCCGCCAGCGCCTGCCCAGAGCTCACGCCGCGCGCGGGCGCGCCGTTGATCTCGACTGACCGGAGCAGGTTGAAGCGCGTGGTGATCTCGGTCCCCGTCACCGACGTGATGGTGACCAAGGTCGAGAGCGGAATCATCGTGTTGGTGGTCTTGCTGCGGACGTAGACGTCACCGATGTCCGAGGGCTTTCGGCGGTAGTCGGCCTCGGCCTGGACGTAGACGCGGTAGAGGCGCCCGAAGCGATTGAAGTCGTTCACGTAGCTGCCACCCATCGCGGTCGACATCGCCTGGAAGACTTCGTTCACGGGCACCCCGAGCGTTCGCGCCTTCTCGCGGTCGAGCTCGACCCTCACTTGCGGATATGTCGGATCGAAGGCCGTGAAGATCGAGGCGAACTCGGGCCGCTGCCGCGCCGCCGCCAGGAAGTCGCGCGTCCGCGCGCCGAGATCCTCGACGGTCAGCGAGCCGCTCCGGTCCTGAAGCAGGAAGTTGAAGCCCGCCGAGGCGCCAAATCCCGAGATGGTCGGGATGTTGAACGGGAACGCGATCGCCTCGGGAATCGTCGCCAGCTGCACCGCCATCGTCCGCATGATGCCGAGCACGTGCAGCGACTCGCCGTGCCGCTCCTCCCACGGCTTGAGGCGGACGAAGATGCTGCCGAAGTTCGGCTGGTACGTGCTGGTGACGGCGCCGTATCCGCCGATCGTCTGGAACGATTCGACGCCCTCAATCTTCTTGAGCATCTCCTCGATCCTGCGCAGCACCGCGCTCGTCCGCTCGAGCGAAGCCCCGGGCGGGAGCTGGACGTTGACGCCGAAGAGCCCCTGGTCCTCGTCCGGAATGAACCCGGCCGGCAGGGCGCGGCCCAGCACGGCGATCCCCCCGATCACGACGCCGATGATCACGATCGTGATGATGCCGTGGCGGATCAGGTGATGGGCCACGCCGACGTAGCCCGTCGTCGTCTTGTCGAACACCTTGTTGAACCCGCGGAAGAACGCGCCGAGCGGGCCCCGCATCGGTTTGGCGGGCTTGAGCAGCATGGCGGCGAGCGCCGGCGAGAGCGAGAGCGCGCTGAACGCCGACAGCAGCACCGAGATCGCGATCGTGAGCGCGAACTGCTGGTACATACGCCCGGTGAGACCGCTGATGAACGCAACCGGAATGAAGACGGCCGAGAGGATCAGCGCGATGCCGATGACCGGGGCCGACACCTCCTTCATGGCCTGGGCGGTCGCGTCGCGCGGGCTCATGCCGTGCTCGATGTGGTGCATGACCGCCTCGACCACGACGATCGCGTCGTCGACCACGATGCCGATCGCGAGCACGAGACCGAACATGGACAGCGTGTTGACCGAGAAGCCGAGCAGCGGGAAGAAAATGAAGGTGCCGACGATCGAGACGGGCACCGTGAGCAGCGGGATGATCGTCGCCCGGATGTTTTGCAAAAAAATGAACACGACGAGCGTGACGAGGATCAGTGCCTCGACGAAGGTCTTGACGATCTCGTGGATCGAGGCCTGCACGGCGGGCGTGGTGTCGTAGACGATCGTATAGTCCAGGTCGGGCGGAAAGAGCGTCTTGGCCGTGGCCATGGTCTTGTAGATCGTCTCCGCCGCCTGGAGCTGGTTCGCCCCGGGGAGCAGATAGACCGCCATCGCGCCCGACGGCTTGCCGTTCAGGCGGCCGAACGAGTTGTAGTCCTGGCTGCCGAGCTCGGCGCGCCCCACGTCCCGGATGCGCACGGGCGTCCCGGTCGCGGCCGCGCGGATGATGATGTTCTCGAACTCCTCGGCCGTCACGAGCCGACCCGGCGCGCTCACCGTGAAGGTGAACGCCTGATCGGCTGGTGTCGGCGCCTGACCGACGCGACCCGCCGGCGCCTGGAGGTTTTGCTCCTTGATGGCCGAGATCACGTCGGACGGGGTGATCCCCAGCTTGGCGAGCTTGTCGGGTCGGAGCCACACGCGCAGGCCGTAGTCGGTGCCGCCGAAGAGATCGACCTGCGCGATGCCGGGAATTCGCAAGATCTGGTCGCGCAGGTTGATCGAGGCGTAGTTGATCAGGAAGTTCGCGTCGTAGCTGCCGGCCGGCGAATAGAGCGAGATCAGCATCAGGATGCTGGGGCTCTGCTTCTTGACCGTCACGCCCTGGGCGATGACCTCCTGAGGCAGTCGCGCCTGCGCCGACGAGACGCGGTTCTGCGTGAGCACGTTGGCGGTGTCCTGGTCGACGCCGACCTCGAAGTTCACGTCGAGCAGCATCCGGCCGTCGCTCGTGTTCGAGGACTTCATATAGATCATCCGGTCGACGCCGTTGACTTCCTGCTCGACGGGCGTGGCAACCGACTGCTCCACGGCGACCGCGGAGGCGCCGGGATAGGTGGCGGTGACCCGGATGGTCGGCGGCGCCAGGAACGGGTACTGCTCGAAGCTGAGCTTGAGGAGCGAGTACGTGCCGAGCAGCACGGTGAGGATGGCGATGACGATCGCGACGATCGGGCGGCGGATGAAAAAATCAGCCATGGTCCCCTAGCTTCCGCTCTTGGGCTTCGACGCGGGCGGCGCTGACGGGGCCGCCGCCGGCGGCGGCGGGGCCGGCTGAGCCGGCTTGAGCTCGGCCTTCACCACGACGCCGGGCCGCACCTTCTGAATACCCTCGACGATCACGCGCTCGCCGGGATTGATCCCGGCCGCGACGATGTAGAAGTCCTGGTACGGCTGGCGCAACGTCAAGGTGCGCATCGCGACCTTGCCGTCCTCGCCCACGACCATCACGGTCTTGGCGCCCTGCAGGTCTTGCACGGCCACCTGCGGCACCAGAATCGCGTTGGGCACTTCTTCGGTCACGGCGCGCACGCGCCCGAATTGCCCGGCTCGCAGCACGCGCTGGGGATTCGGGAACTCGGCCCGGACCTGGATGGTCCCGGTCTTCTGATCGATCGCGCGATCGACGAAAATCGGCCGGCCCTTCTGCGGAAACACGGTTCCGTCCGACAGGATCAGCTCGAGCGCCGGCGCCCGGTCGCGCGGCACCTCGCCGCGCCCGAGCCCCGGGATCCGCTTGACCAGCCGCAGATAGTCCGCCTCGGTGATCGCGAAGTCCGCGAAGATCGGGTCGATGGCCGAGACCGTGGCCAGCAAGGTGGGCTCGCCCTTGCCGACGAGGTTGCCCGTATCGACGGCCAGCTTGCTGATGATGCCGCTGATGGGCGATTCGATGGTGGTGTACTTGACGTTGAGATCGGCCTGGGTCACGGCGGCCTTGCCGGACTCGACGGCGGCCTCGGCGAGCTGGATCGCCGTGCGCTGAGCGAGGATCGAGTCCTTGAGGGCGGCTTCCGCCGCCGCGACGCCCGCGGCCGACGCCTGCTCGCGCGAGAGGGCGGTGTCCAGGTCTTGCTTGGGAATCGCCTGCTGCTCGACGAGCGGACGGTAGCGCGCCACGTCGGCGCGGTCCTTGCCGAGATCGGCCTTGGCCTGATCGAGGCCCGCGCGAGCCCGATCGACGACCGACGCGTCCTTCGCGCGAAGGAGATCGGCCTCGGCCTTGGCCAGCTGGGCGCGCGCCGTCTGGAGCGACGCCTTGTACTCCTCCTGCTGGATCACGAACAGGGTCTGGCCCTGCTTGACCTCGGACCCTTCTCGGAACCGCACTTGCTCCAGCACTCCCGAGACCCGCGCTCGAATCTCCACGGTGGGCACCGCTTCCGTCCGCGCCACGAAATCGGCGCCGACGCTCACGGTTCGCTGCGGGACCTCGACGACGATGACGGTTTGCGTGGGCGCGGCCGGCGCCTGCTTGGACGATTTCGCGTCGCCACGCTCGCATCCGACGAGTGCCAGCAACGCGATGCTCGCCAGACCGGTCCCGAGTGCTCTCGCGAGCCGACGAGTCTGTCGCGAAAAAATCATGTGTCTTCCCCTATCTCTCTCATATCGATTCCAGTTCGACACCAGGACGATACAGGACCTTCATCCACGCGGGGGCCACGAAGGTCGTGATCATGACCATGACCACCAGCGCCGAATAGAGGTCCGGCGAGACGACGGCCGCGGCCAGCCCTGTTCCGGCAAAGATCAGGCCCACTTCTCCGCGCGGCACCATCCCGACACCCACCGGCCATCGGCGCGTGCCGGGATGATACACCGCCAGACCCGCGACGAGCTTCGATACGACCGCGACGACGGTCAGCGCCAGCGCGACCCAGAGCTGGGCGCCGTCGGCGAATGGATTGAGCTGGGCCGGCTCGACCTTCATGCCCACCAGGACGAAGAAGATGGGGACGAGGATGTCGGCGACCGGCTTGATGCGCTCCTCGATCTGGGCTTGCGGCTCGGTCCTCGACAGGATCATGCCCCCCGCAAAGGCTCCGATGATCGCGGCGAGGCCGATCCACTCCGCGGCGAGGGCCAGCGCCAGCGCGAAGACGAGCGCGGACACGACCAGCGCGCCCCTTGCTTGAAGTCGCCCGATCAAGCCGACGAGCCCGGGTGCCCGCCGCAAGGCGATCAGCACGGCCACCGCCAGAAAGATCGCGCTCTTCGCCGCGAGGAGCACGATGGCGCCGGGCGACACCGCACCGGTCGTCGCAATGCCGGTGACGATCGCGAGCGTGATCAGCCCCAGGATGTCGTCGATGACCGCGGCGCCCAGCACCACGCTGGCGGCGGCATCTTGAAGCCGGCCAAGGTCCGCGAGCACACGCGCGGTGACGCCGACACTGGTGGCGGTCAGCGTGGCGCCGACGAACACGGCCACGAGACCCGAATATCCGAGCGCGTGCATGAGACCGAAACCCGTCGCGAAAGGCACCACGACGCCGACCATCGCGACCAGTAGAGCCTGCGGCCCCGCCTTCAAGAGCTTGGCCAGATCCGACTCGAGCCCCACCTCGAACAGGAGGATGATCAGACCGAGCTCCGCGAATGCGTGGAGGACCTTGGTCTCGCGCACGAGCCCGAGAACCCCGGGGCCGATCACGACGCCGGCCAGCAGCTCGCCGAGGACCGCGGTCTGGCCGAGCCGCTCCATCAGCTCGCCGCCGATCTTCGCGGCCAGCAGGATGACGATCAGCCCAATCAGCAGCTCCCGAAATTCCATCAGCGCATCAGCGCCACGATCACCGGCCCCCAGGCGGTCAGCAAGATGTTGCCGAGCGCGTACGGGACGGTGTAGCCGAGCGCGGGAAGCGTGCTCTCCGCTTTCTCCTGGACCGCGCGCAGACCCGCGGTGATGGTCCCCGCGCCGGCGCACGCCCCGAGGAGGATGACGGGGTTCATTTTCAGAACGTACCGGCCGACGAGAATCGCGGCGGTGTGGGGCAGCACGGCCACGATCAGGCCCACGAGGATCAAGCTCACGCCCGACTTCTGCAGCCCGGTGACGAAGCTCGGGCCCGCGCTGAGACCGACCACGCCGATGAAGACGGTGAGGCCGACCGTCTCGAACACCCACATGGCGGCCTCGGGAATGCGCCCGAACGTCGGCCGCACGGCGCGGAGCCAGCCGAACACCAGGCCCATGATCAGCGCCCCGCCGCTGGCGGTCAGCGTGAGGGGGAGCCCGCCGACGGTGACGGTGAGCAGCCCGACCAGTCCGCCGATGAAGATCCCGAGGCCGACGAAGATCATGTCGGTCGTGACCGTCGGCCGATCCGGGTACCCCAGATCCTTTGCCGCGCGCTCCACGTCGGGCTTGGCGCCGATGAGGCTCAGCACGTCGCCCCGATCGATGCGCGTCTCGAGAGTGAACGGCATTTCCTGGTCGATCCGCACGAGCTTTCGAAGAAAAACTCCACGCGACGACTCGAGCGCGGCGAGCTCCTTCAGCGTCTTGCCGGCCATCGTCCGGTCGGTGACGACCACGTCGAGCACTTCGACCGGAAAGTCGAGGAGCTCGGTGTCGTTCACCTCGAGACCGATCTCGGTACCCTGCGCCATCAGGAGCTCGGTGCGAGTCATCACCGCCACGACGTCGCCCGGACGGATGATCGTGTCCGGCCGCGCGTCGACGACGACGTCGTTGCGACGGATCCTCGAGATGAAGACACGCTGGCCGACCGGCAGCGCCTCGATCGCGGCGACCGTCCGGTTCAGCAGACGCTCGTTGGTCACGCGATACGCGCGGACCGCGAATCGCTGGAGCGCCGAGATCACGCCCGGCTCCGAGTCCGTGCCGCCGACCACCTGAGCCTGCAGCTTCCGGCTCTCCTCTTTCAGGTCGATGCGCATCAGCCAGGGGCCGACGTTCGGCAGGAACCACACGATGAACGCGGTTCCGATCAGGTAGGTCACCGCGTACGCGACCGGGATGTTGTTCACCAGCGCGGTCTTGTCCGCCGTCGGAAGGTCGAGCCGGTTGATCGCGTCACCGGCGGTCCCGATGACCGTGGACTCGGTGAATGCCCCGGCCAGGAGCCCGGCCGTCGTTCCCATGTCGTACCCGAGGAGCTTCGCAGCCGTGAAGGCGCTGACCAGGCACGTGACGCACAGGACCACCGTGACCGCCAGCTGCGGCAGCGCGTCTTTCTTGAGGCCGCGGAAGAACTGGGGCCCGACCTTGTACCCGATCGTGAACAGAAACAGGTCGAAGAAGACGTTTTTCACGGTCGCGGGCACCTTGATGTCGAGCTGCCCGATGAGCACGCCGGCCAGCAAGGTGCCCACGACGGTGCCGAGACTGAACGTCCCGAACCGGAGCCGGCCGATGAAGAAGCCGACCGCCAGGGTCAGGAAGATCGTGAGCTCCTGGTGCTCTCGCAAGGCGGTGACGAGGTATTCCATGGTCGGCTCCTCAGCGGACAACAAGGAAAAGCCACGGGGTGCCCAGCAGCAAGAAGACGAGGAGACAGAAGCTCGTGGTCAGCGCCCCCAGCTTGTACAGCTCGCCCTGCGTCAGGTAGCCGCTGCCCACGAAGATGACGTTCTGGCTGCCCCCTTGCGGAGTGATCGTCGAGAAGTAGCTGCTCGCGAACAGCAGCGCGAACGCCATCAGCGGCGTCGGCACTCCCGCCCGCAGCCCCACGTCGACGAACACCCCGAGGAGCGCCAGCACCTGCGACGACTGGCTGACGAACAGGTAGTGCATCAGCACGTACAGCACGAGGAGCGCGACGTAGACGGCCGGCCACGCGACACCTTCGAGCGCGGAGGACAGCCGCCCGCCGACGTAGCTCATGAAGCCGAGCTCGTTGAGCTGGCCGCTCATGGCGAAGAGCACCGCGAGCCAGAGATAGGTCGCGAGCGTTCCGCCTTCCTGAGCGATGTCGTCGAGCGTGAGCACGCTGGTGGCCAGCAGCGCACCCAGGCCGCCGAAGGCCACCGCGGTGAGATCGAGCTTCAGCGTTCCCGCCGTGACCCAGCCGGTGACCATCAATAGAAATGCCACGGCCACCACCTTCTCGTCTCGGGTCAATGGTCCCATCGACCGCAGCGCCGCGCGGGCCGCCGCCGGCGCATCGGGTGTCGCGCGGACGCTCGGCGGAAACAGCCAGTACAGGACGACGGGGAGGAGCAACGCGGCCGCCAACGCCGGAACGGACGCCGCGAGCAGCCACGAGCCGAAGTCGATCTTCAGGCCGAACTGCCGCGCGATCTCGACCCCGATCGGATTTACCGACGTCGCCGTCAGCCACAAGGCCGACGAAACCGCGAGGCTCGCCATCCCGCAGAACATGAGGTAGCCGCCGACCCGCCGCTTCTTCTCGTCATGCGGCGTCGAGCCCGCGCCCTCGGCGAGCGACAGGACGATCGGAAAGAGCACGCCGCTGCGGGCGGTATTGCTCGGAAAGGCCGGCGCGATCGCGGCGTCCGTGAGAAAGATGCTGTAGGCCAGCCCGAGCGTGGACCGGCCGAAGGCGCTCACCACCAGGAAGCTGATGCGGCGCCCCAGCCCCGATTTCACGACGCTGCTGGCGACGAGAAAGGCCACCACCACGAGGAGCACGCTGCCGTTGGCGAAGCCCGCGAAGGCCTTGGCCGGCGCGATCGTGCCGGTGAGAACGGCGGCGGCCGCCGCCAGCATCGCGGCGGTCAGGAGCGGGAACGCGGCCACGATCACAGAGAAGATCGCCGCCGCGAAGATGGCGAACAGGTGCCAGGCCTGACTCGTCAGCCCCGACGGGATCGGCGTGAACCAGAGGCCAAGTGCGAGTGCGAATGTCGCCGGGCGGCCGAGGAGCGCGCGGCGGTTGGAGCCCGGTGCGGTCACGAGCGGGGCGCTCCCGCGCCCGGCCAGGTCACGCGTCCCCTGAGGCCGACCGCGCGCCCGCTGATCGCGCCCTCGTCGGTCTCGATCACGTACTGCCATCGAAGCTCGTACTCGCCGGTCACTCCGGCGTAGCGCCCCGTTCCCCCCGTGATCGTGCCGGTGACGTGGCTGCCGGTCCCGATGGGCTGACCGCGAATCTGGCTGAAGACCTTGTCGCCGCGCTCGTCCGTCCACACGCACTGGCCCGTGCCGCCGGTCAGGCTGTCGGAGAACCCGATGGCCTCGCCCTGAAAGCCGACGCCGAGCCCCCGCTCGCCAGTCAGCAACAGAGATCCGGTCAAGCTGAGGATCGACGCCTTGTGGCCGCGATCCAGCTCGAGCGTGCGTCGGGAGCCCGACGCGGACCATGTTCCCTCGAACGTGCGCGTCTCACCGGGCGCCGGTCGTCCGGGGGGGACGACGGCCGGCCCGGAGCACCCCGCCGCCAGGAGGAAGGCAAGTGGAAGCCACTTAGAGACCATCGCGATGAGCGCCTCGAAGAAAGAGAAGCTGTATGAGAGCAGCGCGCTCGTCTAAATATTCCGTATCGAGGCGAAGTCGCGCCTGTTCTCGCACCACGTCCGCCTCGGAGATGTCCCGGGCGGCCGCGCTGTCCTTGCCGTGCCGGGTGAGATCGGAGCCGGACCCGTGCTGCATCTGGTCGCCGGCGGACGCTCCTTGCGCCCAGGCTGAAGCGGGACGCGTCTGGACGAGTGAAAGCGCGAAGAGAGCCAGCGCGGCCGCGGCTCCGCCGCGAGCCTTCACCGCGGCGACCCGGACGATCCCGGATGGCCGCCGCGATGAGGCTCGCGAGATGGATCCGTCACCTCGGCGCCCCTCACGTCTTCGGGGCGCGCCTGGATGCCTCGTACGCGTCTCGATAGCCCCGCGCGATCGAGCGGACGCCGCGTCCGATGTCGTCGTACACGTCGTCGGCGAGATTCGCGAGCGAGACTCGCAGCGACCAGTCGGGCGCGTCGAAGCCACCGCCGTTGAGCAGGACGATGCCGTGCTGCTCGGCGAGGCGGAACGCGAGGTCGAGCGGATGGATATTCTTCTTCAAGTACTGGACCGCCTCTTCGCCAATGTTCTTGCGCGCCCAGAACTCGAAGTCGATCAGGCCGTAGTAGGCGTCGTAGTGCTCGCTCGTCGGCGCGTCGAGGCCGAGCCCCTCGATCATGGCCTTGGCGCGCCGGTGGACGATCTCCATGCAGGCGGCCTGGTACGCCTTCGCGGTATCCATCAGCTCGTAGAGGGAGAACAGGCTCATCATGACTTGTTGCGGCAGCGAGAGCCCGGCGGTGTGGTTCAGCGCCACGTCGCGGCTGTCGGCCACGATGCGGTCGATGAACTTCAGCTTGCGCGGCTCGAGGGTTATCGGCAAGTAACGCTTGTCGAGCGCCTTCAGCTCTCCGTCCGGGAGCTTCGCGATCATCTTGTCGTAGAGGTTGTCCTCGTGGACCGCGATCACGCCGAGCCGCCAGCCGGTGCAGCCGAAGTACTTCGAGTACGAGTAGACGCCGATCGTGTTGTGCGGCAGCTCGCCGAGCAGGGACCGGAAGCCGCGGACGAATGTCCCGTACACGTCGTCGGTCAGCAGCATCAGGTCGGGGCGCTTGGCCTTGACCAGATTGGCGATCTTGCCGATCGTCTCCTTGCTGAGCGCCACGCCCGTCGGATTGGCCGGGTTCACGACGAAGAACGCCTTGATCGCCGGGTTCTCGAGCTTCTTGAGCTCGGCATCCGTGAACTGGAACAGGTTCTCGCGCTGCGCCTCGATGTTGACCACGTTGAGCGCGTAGTCTTCCAGGTGGGTCATCTCGATGTAGGGCGTGAAGATCGGCGTGGCGAGCGCGATGGTGTCGCCTTGCTTGAGGAGGCGATTGGCCTTTAGCGACTTGAAGAGATAGCACATCGCCGCGGTGCCGCCCTCGACCGCGTAGAGATCGAACTTGCCCTTCGGGTGCGGGTTCCCGCACATCGCCCACATCAAGTACTCATGGGTGATGCGCTCGTTGTGCACGAGCATGCGGTCGGGCACCGGATAGTTGTCGCCGATGATCGAATCGACCAGCTCGTGCACGAAGGCGTCGGGCTCGAACCCGAACAGCTTCACGGCGAACGGCACCATCGACGCCAGGAACTCAGCGCCAGGCATCTCCTTGTTCTTGGAGAGGTACGCCGCCAGCCGGTTGGCGATGCCCTGCGCCGCAGGCATACCGCCGAGGCCGGCCGGATGCTCCATCACCCGCTTGCTCTCGGTGATCGCGAACTGGCCGAGCAGAAAGAAGCCCTCGCGCGGGGTGGTGGCGATCCAGTTGGGGTTGCCGCGCCCGGCGTTGAGGAACGCCGACTGCGCGGTGCGGGACGTCTTCTTCGCGAGCTTGATCAGCTCGTCCTTGATCTCGAACGGGCTCAGGGTCTCGAACTTCTTCAGGGTCATGAGGTCACTCATGGCAATCGCCTCCGTAGGCTCGTTGCTTCGGTTCTATCTATTCGGCGCCGCGCAGCCAGCCGCGCGCTGGCCGCCGTGAATGCGGTGCCGATCGTGTCGATCGTGTCGTCGTCCCCACGCTGGGTGCTTCGTCACGAGAGCAGCATGATGACGATCATTCCCCAGACCGTGAGGAGCGTGTTCCCGACGGCGTAGGTGACGGTGTAGCCGAGGGCGGGCACCTGGCTGCGGCCGGCATCGCAGACCAGGCCGAGCGACGCCGTCGTCGTGCGCGCCCCGGAAATGATGCCGAACAGGAGCGCGTCGTGGAAACGGAAGATGAACTTGCCGACGAACATGCCGAGGATCAGCGGAACCGTCGTCGCCACGGCACCCCAGAGGAACAGCCCGATGCCCTGCGTCTTGAGGCCATTGACGAAGCCCGGGCCGGCCGAGATGCCGACGACTGCGATGAAGATGTTGAGGCCGACCGAGTTCATGAACCAGACGGTCGAGGACGGGATGCGCCCGAAGAACGGCCGGGTCGAGCGCAGCCAGCCGAACACGATCCCCGAGATCAACGCGCCGCCGGCCGTCGACAAGGTCAGAGGGATCCCCGCCACCTTCCAGACCAGCGCGCCGACCAGCGCGCCGATCGTGATGGCGCCGCCGATGAACGCGACATCGGCGACGTCGGTCGGCCGATCGGCAACGCCGAGATCCTTCGCCGCCGCCGCGGTGTCCTGGGTGCGGCCGACCAGGGTCAGGATGTCGCCGCGCTGGACCGTCGTGTTCGGCAGCACTGGAATGTCGGTGGCCGTCGCGCCGCGGGTAATCCTTCTGAGGAAGACGCCCCGGGCGGAGGGCCGCTGGGCCAGCTCGACGAGCGTCTTTCCGTCGACCTCCTTGTTGGTCACGTATACGTCGACGCCCTCGACGGGGACGTTCAGCAGCTCGGGGTCATCGACTTCCTTGGCCCCCTCACCGATCATCCTCACGAGCACTTCTCGCGTACCCGAGACGGCCACGACGTCGCCTTCGCGCAGCACGGTGTCGGCGGTCGCTTCCTCGATCTTCCCGTTGCGGCGCAAGCGCAGCACGAAGACGCGCGCGTCGGGCACCATCGCCTCGGCGTCGGCGGTGCGAAGGCCGACGGCCTTCCCACCGGGCTGCACGCGGAACGCGCGTACCACCCAGCGGTGCCAGGCGGAGCCGGCGCCGCCCATCTCCTTGGTACCCCCCTGCTTCTCCTCGTAGTCCTTGCACGCCTTGACGAGATTGATCCGGAGCAACGCCGGGCCGACCAGGGCGATCACGATCGCGGAGCCGACGGTACCGAAGATGTAGCTCACGGCGTACGCGATCGGCATCGAATCGAGATAGGCCTTCGTCTGCTCGGCGGGCAAGCCCAGCCGGTTGATCGCGTCGGTGGCGAGACCCATCGAGGCGGAGATGGTCTGTGATCCGGCGAAGAGGCCGGCGGCATAGCCGAGGTCGTAGCCCGCCATCTTGGCGATGACGATGGGAACCGCCAGGCAGAACACGCACTGGACCACCGAGAAGATCGCTTGCGGCAGGCCGTCCTTGGCCACGCCGCGGACGAACTGCGGGCCGACGCCGTAGCCGACCGCGAACAGGAACATCAGGAAGACCGTGGCCTTGAGGGGCGTGGAGATCGTGATCCCGATCTGACCGATGATGACGGCGGCGAGCAGGGTCGCGGTGACCGAGCCCAGCCCGATGCCCTTGAAGGTGAAGCCGCCGACGTAGTAGCCGATGCCGAGCGCGAGAAAGATCGCGATCTCCGGGTATTGGCGCAAACTCGCGAAGAGCCACTCAATCATGCCGTCCTCCCTACTTGCTCTTGTGCTTGGTGAGCGCGTCTGGCTTCAGCAGCTCCAGGCCCTTCCTCGCGTCGTAGCCGTGGATCTCCTTCACGTCGAGCTTGCGCATGAACGTGATGATTTCCTTCGTAACGACCTGGCCGGGCACCATGATCGGAAAGCCCGGCGGGTACGGGATCACGAACTTTGCCGACACGAGCTCCGGGCCCTTGGCCAGCCGGTCGTCGACGGTCTTGCTGTCGAGCTTCACGTATTCACAGTTCGCGGCGTCGTAGGCCATGTAGTACGCCTCGCGCATGTGACCTTCCTGCGTGGCGCTCTTCGGGTCGTCGCGGAAGGCGTCGTGGAAGCGCTGGAAGTCCGGCAGGTCGGGCACGTCCTCGACCAGCGACTTCACCCGAGCCCTGAACGCCGCCCTCTCCTCCTCGCCGCCCTGGGCGAGGCGCGTGTCGATCGCCCGCGCCATGTCGGCCAGCGCCTTGATCAGGTGCGCGAGGTCGCTGCGCGTGTTGTTGATGTTGATCTGGACGAGCACGCTGTTGCGCGAGGTCTTGTTGATCTGGATATCGTGCTCGCTGGCGAGGACGCCCTTGAACTGCGTGCCGTCGTAGCCGGCGGCGCCGCACAGCAGGGTGATCCGTGTCGGATCGAGGTAGAACTCGTCGTTGTCCAGCGCCGCGATCGTGTCGGCCATCGTCCAGCCCGCCGCGCCCCAGTCCGTGAAGCCGGACTTCCGGTACTCCGCCGGAATCATCTCGGCCGGCGTGGCCACGCGGAAGTACTTCGAGATCAGCGGGTGGCCGTTGATCTGGCGCCGGGCTTCGATCGCGAGCTGGATCGCCCGTCCGACCAGCTCGTAGCCTTCGAGCTCCATCTGGCGGCGTGCCACGTCGAGCGAGGCGATGATCTGCAGATTCGGCGAGGTCGAGGTATGCGTGAAGAACGCCTCCTTGAACGACGCCTCGACCGTGTGGAAGTCCTGGTCGGCGACGACGATGATCGACCCCTGGCGGAGCGACGACATCGACTTGTGCACCGAGTCGGTCTCATAGACGCGCACCCGCACCGTGTCCGGGTCGGGCAAGAGCTCCATGTCGATCAGCTTGGGGTCGCTCGGATCCATCTTGCCGACGCTCGCCTTGAACGTCTCGTAGCGCTTCTTGTACTCCGGGTCCGGCATGAGCTCGCGGATGGCTGCCGCGGCGCCCAGCCCCGTGCGCCTGCGCAAGAACGGCGAGAAGCGCGCGAACCCGAACCACGCCTCGTCCCACAGGAAGATGAGGTCCGGCTTGATCGCGAGGCACTCGAGCATGGTCCGCTTGACGTTGGCGACGTGGCCGTCGAAGGTGCAGTTGGTCAGCACCACCAGCTTCGCGCGGTCCAGCTTGCCCTCGGCCTTGAGCTGCAGGAGCGCCTTCTTGATCGGCTTGATGGCGAGGCTGCCGTACATCGAGTACTGCGTGAGCGGAAACGCATCGATGTAGAGCGGCTGGGCGCCGGCGAGCACGAGCCCGTAATGGTGCGACTTGTGGCAGTCGCGGTCGATCAGGACGATGTCGCCGGGCTTCAGCAGCGCCTGGTGGACGATCTTGTTCGAGGTCGACGTGCCGTTGGTGACGAAGAAGCTCCGGTCGCCGCCGAGCGCGCGGGCCGCCTTGTCCTGCGCGACCTTGATGTTGCCGGTCGGCTCGAGCAGGCTGTCGAGGCCGCCGGTGGTGGCCGACGACTCCGCGAGGAAGAGGTTCGCGCCGTAGAACTCGCCCATGTCGCGGATCCAGTTCGACTTGAAGATCGACTTGCCGCGCGCCACCGGCAGGGCGTGAAAGGTGCCGATCGGACGCTGGGCATAGCGCTTGAGGTTGTCGAAGTACGGCGTCTCGTAGCGATCCTTCACGCCGTCGAGGACCGCCAGGTGGATCTCCATCGGCTCCTCGACGCCGTAGAAGATCCGCCTGATCGGCGCCGCCTCGGCGGAGCCGGCGAGCTGGGCGACGTCGCGGTCGGTCGTGAGGTACACGTCGAGCTCCGGCCGCCAGCGGCGCAACAGCGTGGCCAGGAGGGTTCCGAGATCCCCGCTCCGCGCGCCGTCGACGACCTGGACCTGGCGCGTGAGGATCTCGCGCAGCACCGGCACCGTGTACAGCGAGGCGTACCCGAAGCCGTCGCTGATCACGACCGCCTGGAAATTGGGGTTGAAGACGACGGCGAGCACCGCATCCTCGAAATTGCCGACCACCACGGGCTCGTACACGAATTCGTCCTCGACGCGCCGGAGCCGGCGGAACGTCTCGCGGAGATCGGGCCACATGACCCGGTCGGCGGGCGACACGCACAGGACCTCGAAGTACGGTCGCCGCGCCTGGCCGCGCCCGACCGACGGCGGCAGGACGTCGGGCACGCGGGAATCGCTCTCCTCGTCGGCCTTCCAGGGCTCGACGTCGTCTCGATAGCTGTTGCTGAGGAGCGCGCTGCTGATCCGCTGCACCAAGCGCGCGAAGCCGGTCCGGTCTCCGGTCTGCAAGCGCTCGTGCACCTGGGCCATCAATCCCGGGCCGGGATACGCGCAGAAACCTTCCAGCGGGGCGAGCTCGGCGAGCAGCTCCTTAGGATCACGACGCAATCCGCCCACCGGACCCGGGCCGGTTCCCATTGCTCTTGCGACGCGGTTCAGGGTGCGCCAGCGGTCGACTCGAGCCTCCGAGGCGGCAAAGAACTCGTTCAGACCGAGGACCCGCTCGGTCGATGTCGTGCTCATCAGAGAAACCTCCTCGTATGGATGCACGGGATCAGAAGAGATCCCGCTCCCAGTTGATGATGATCCGGAACTGATAGCCCAGTGTCTTGGCGTCCTGCTGATCGAGGATCGCGGCCCGCGCGCGGAACCAGATCCCGCGCAACGGGGTCGGCTCGATCCACGGCGGCCGGTAGTCGATGTTGAAGTCGTACTCGGCTTGATTCGGGGCATCCCTCCGCGTGGTCGGGTTGATTGCGTCGGTGCCCCAGGCCGCATTGACGTATCCGCTCAGTCCCTGGGCCAGATCCTTCGAGGCATCGTAGGCGAAGCCGATGAGCCACGCCTTCTCGTTGGCGCGATTGAAGTCCTGGTCGATCATCGAGAGGTATCCGGGAAAGCTGCCCCAGGGTGACTGGATGGTGTTGCCGGCGCCGGTGATCGAGAACGCCGTGGTCAGCGTGAACGACTGGTAGATCATCTGCACGCGCGCGCCGCCTTGCTGCGTCACCCAGTACCGTGACGAGACGGGCACGAGCCCGTCGCCCACCGCGCGCTGGTCCGTGAACTGAGCCCCGAACCGGAGCTTCCAGACATCGCTCAGCGAGTACAGGTAGTCGGCGGCCCCGTAGATCGTGTTGAAGGTGTTGACCCCGTACTGATTGCTCAGGTCGAACTTCAGACCCTTCAGCGGCGTCAGGGTGACGCCGGCCAGCCCGGCGCCGTCGTTCGATCCCTTCGCTCCGGCCTGCTCGGACATGCTGATGAACTCATCGGAGTTGCGCGGCTTGATCTGCCAGAGATACCCGGCGAGGTACTTGACCCAGTCGACCTTGCCTCCGAGCGTCACACCCTCGAAGGTATTCGGCGTCATCCGGTTGTCCTGGGGATTGATGTACGCCTGGTCGACCATCTGTCGGTAGCCCGTGAGCAGCGCGTACTCCTTGTACCGGAGCGCGCCCCACGCCTCGCCGGGGACGTAGTAGCCCTTCTGTCCCGTCTTGAGGAGCGTGGTTCCGTCCCTGTCGTCGGGCGCATAGAGCGGGGCCGAGCCGTACAACGTCGCGCCCATCGCGAACGTGTCCAGCAGCCAGCCGGACTTGACGCCGATCCAGCCCCCGAAGGCCAGGGCCTCGTTGACGGAGTCGTCGGGCTTGGTCCGGTTGAAGTAGTAGGTCCGCAGATGCAAGGTGAAGTCGGCGTCCCGCAAGAACGGCGGAAGCGTTTCTCTGGTTTCCTTGAGCTGGGGGAAGAGGCGCTCGAAGAACGGCGCCAGCGGCGGCGGAGGCGCGTCCTCGGCGGATGCCGTACCCGGCCACCAGCCGGCCCATATCACAAGGGCAAGGACGAGCGCCATGGGTCGTCTACGCATAGGTGTCTCCCGCGCGTTTGCGATCATCCTCGGAAGGACCTCTTTTGGTGCGTTAGGTTCGTCGGCTGAAGCCGTTCTTAAGCCCAGGTTGCCCGTGCGCAAATGGGACCTTAGGCTCATAGCACCCGAGTCGTCGTTCCCGGCAGCGAGAGAGCGCGCTGCCAGCACGCGTGTCATCACATAGAACCCTGAATTCACTAGCGCGCGTCCCGCAGGAACGCGGTCACACTCAGAAGGTAGGCAGATGATCCTCAGCTCGTGGGACGGAGCTGCTCCATTCGAGCGGGGGTGATTAGGACTATCGTCCAAGGCTCCTCGCGAATCTCTCGAGCTCGCTCATAACGCAAGGAGGCTTAGCATTTCTGGTGCGGTCGCCATGTTGATCTTCCCTATCCCTTCGTCCTCGCGATCAGCACGTCGCCCCGGTCATGCAGCGCGACCGAGAGACCCTTAGCCGCCGGGACAATTCGCTGAAGGAGCGGTTATCCCGTCCAGATCACCCGTCCACGGCTTCTGCATGGCCGTGAGATCGATGGTGAGTGGTCCGCCAGCACCCTAGCCTTCGGGCCGACCTCAGCACCATCTCAAACCCTGCCCGTCCTTTCCCCGCCCACCTGCGCCCTCACGCTCCGGGCGACGACTCGCCCGAGCTCCAGCTCCAGGTCTTTGGCCTCGATACGCCCGAACACGTCAAGAAGGACCGCGATCGAACCGGTCCACCCCGTCTGGTGGCTGGCGCCGAGCCCCGCTCCGTTGTCGCCGTGGAAGTACTCATAGAAGAGGATCAGATCGCGCCAGTGCGGATCGGCCTGGAACTTGGCGGTCCCTCCGTAAACCGGCCGCCGTCCCTTGGCGTCGCGCAGGAAGGTGCTGGCCAGCCGGCGGGAGATTTCTCGGGCCACTTCGAACAGCGTCATGTACCGCCCCGAACCGGTCGGACACTGCACCTTGAATTCATCGCCGTAGAAGCTATACAAGTTCAAGAGCGCGCGGATCAGCAGCGCATTGACCGGCATCCAGACGGGGCCCCGCCAGTTGGAGTTGCCGCCGAACATTCCGGTGTCCGATTCGCCAGGCAGGTACTGGACCTTGTACTCCTCACGACCGACGTGAAACATGAACGGCTCTTTCAGGTGATATCTCGATAGAGAGCGAATGCCATGGGGCCCGAGAAACTCGTTCTCGTCGAGCATATAGGCGAGCACTCGCTCCAGCTTCTGCTTGTTGAGGATCGAGAGCAGGCGCCGTCCTTTGTAGCCGATGAACCCCTGGTCGGTCGGGGAAACATGGGAAGCAACCCCGGGATGGCGTTTGCGGAACAGCGCGATCATCTCCATCAGCTTCGGGTAACGCTCTACGGCGTTGGCCTCGAACACCGTTGACGCGCACAGCGGCAGGAGCCCCACCAGCGACCTTACTTTAAGGCGCATCGCGTGGCCGTCGGGCAGTCGCAGCAGATCATAGAAGAATCCGTCCTGTTCATCCCACATCTCGTCGTGATGCTCGCCGATGCGGTCCATCGCGTAGGAGATCCACACGAAATGCTCGACGAACTTGAACGCGACCTCTTCGTACATCGGGTCGTATTCGGTCAGAATGAGGGCTATCTCCAGCATGTTCTGGCAGTAGAACGCCATCCAGGCCGTCCCGTCCGCCTGCTCCAGAGATCCGCCCGTGGGGAGCTGGGCGCTCCGGTCGAATACGCCAATGTTGTCGAGACCCAGAAAGCCCCCGGCGAACACGTTGCGCCCGGCGGGGTCCTTCCGGTTGACCCACCAGCTGAAATTCAGCATCAACCCCTGAAACGATCGTTCCAGGAACCGAAGGTCCGCCCGGCCGAGGGTCCGCTCCACCTTGTAGAGGTAGAGCGTGGCCCAGGCATGCACCGGGGGATTCACGTCGCTGAAGTTCCACTCGTAGGCGGGAATTTGCCCATTGGGGTGGGAATAGAGACCGCGCAGCATCAGCAGCAGCTGCTCCTTGGCGAAATCGAAGTCCACCAGCGCGAGGGAGATCGCGTGGAAGGCCAGATCCCAGGCCGCATACCAGGGGTACTCCCACTTGTCCGGCATCGAGATCACGTCAGCGTTCAGCATGTGAAACCATTCTGTATTCCGCACGCCGTGGCCAGCGGATCCCATGAGGGGATGACTCTTGTGCTCCTGAAGCCATCGATCGACATCGAAGTAGTAGTACTGCTTGCTCCACAACATGCCGGCTAGCGCCTGGCGGTGCACCCGGCGTTCATCTTCGTTCAGCGATTTCGGCGAAATCCGATCGTAGAATTCGTCGGCGTCGGCGATCCGGCTCTTGAATGTCTCCTCGAATCCGCTGAATGCCTTGTCTACCCCGGCGGCCGCCAGACGGAGGCGGATGGTCTTGCTGCCGCCGCCGGGCACGTCGAGGAGATAGTGGGCCGCCGCTTTCGTCCCGACCTTGGCGGGGTTGACCGCCTCGCCGTGGTCCGAGACGGTGTAGGCGTGGAACGCATCCTTGACGTACGGGGAAGGATTGGGCTGGCCCCAGAGACGGGACGCGTTGCTCTCATTCTCGGTGAAGAGCAACTCCGGGGCTCCATCGCAAAGCAGCCAGTACTCGCCAAGCTCCTGGTGTGTGGCTTGGATGACGCCCGGCCGTACCTCGCGCATCGAAGGCTTTCGATCGTCCTCGCCCCAAGACCAGGTGTTGCGGAACCATAGTGTCGGCAGGACACGAAGCCGGGCCGCTTCAGGTCCACGGTTGTGCACGGTAATGCGAGCGAGGATGTCTTCCGGGCCCTCCTTCGCGTACTCCACAAACACGTCAAAATACCGATCGTCGCCGAAGACGCCCGTATCGAGCAGCTCGTACTCGAACTCTTCCCGCGATCTTCGGCGGTTCGTCTCGATCAGATCCCGGTAGGGATACTCCCGCTGCGGGTACTTGTAGAGATACTTCATGTACGAGTGGGTGGGCGTGCTGTCGAGGTAGAAGTAGTACTCCTTGACGTCCTCGCCATGGTTCGCCTCACTGTTGGTGAGTCCGAACAGGCGCTCTTTCAGGATAGGGTCTCGCTCGTTCCACAACGCCAGCGCGAAGCACAGCCGTTGCTTGTCATCAGAGAGGCCGCCGAGCCCGTCCTCACCCCAGCGGTAGGCTCGTGAGCGAGCCTGGTCATGGGTGAAATAGCCCCAGGCGTTGCCGTCATCGCTGTAGTCCTCGCGGACCGTGCCCCACTGCCGCTCGCTGAGGTAGGGGCCCCATTTCTTCCAGGGGATTTGCGCCTCGCGCGCCTCGTTCAACCGTTTTTGCTCAGCGACATCCACCAAAGGATTCATTTCTGCCTCCGTCAGCCGAGCATGCCCTTCCTGAGGTCCTCAGAAGCCGCCTTGGACGTGTGTCCTCCGCGGTGGTCGAGCGCGTCTGGTGCCGGGCGGAGATCGAGGCTTGTCTCTGGCGCCGGCTCCAGCGGGAACACCAGGAGCAGCGCGTGGAACACGACCACGACCAAGGCGAAAGTGGTCAGAGCGTTGGCCGCGGGGTGGACCCCGTCGAGGCCGGAGTCGAGCAGAGTCCATCGAGGCGCGCCGTTTGTCAGACGCGTCAACCACGCCACCATCAAGACAGCGGCCCCGCTCGCGAGGGCCTGCCATCCTCTGCGAGCTGTCTGCCTCAGGTTCCGTGTCGCAGAAGCTCGATTGGTCCTTGGCTGGCTATGGGTCGAGTGCGAGGAGCGGACCCCGACCTCGGATTCGACCCCGTCGACATGCGCGCTCTCGTTCTGCATGACCCGTCCCCTCTTCCACCGGCCTGTCGCCCTCGATCGCTCACCGGCGTCGCCTCGCGTGGCGAGCGCCGGCGCCGACCGGACATCCCGTTCCTCTACCGGCCGTGAGCCCTATTGCTCCTTTACCAGGAACTGCGAGCGTCGATTCTGGGACCAGCATCCCTCGTTGTGCACGCTGCACGACGGCCGCTCCATGCCATAGGAGATGACCGAGATGCGGTCTGCCTTCACGCCTTGCGCGACGAGATAGTTCAAAGTCGCCGTGGCCCGGCGTTGGATTCGTGAACAAAGGTCTTCATTCGAGTTCCTGGTCGAGTACTGGTCGACCTCTCTGCGCCGCGGGGCGATAGGCGATCCACCATCCGGCAAACCTCCTGGCTTCTCGCCCATTGCCGCGAATTGGCGCCGCGACGCGCCGGCAGGTCCCATGGAAACCGGCATGTCGTGGCTCGACGTTCGCCGCCTACGGTGGCAACCGCACGGCAGACGATCCGGCGCGGCCCTGATAGACTTCCAGCGGCGTTGTGGTCACGCCCTCGATCGGCCTCGTCGTCGGGAACCGCATGCCGGGGAACCGAGAGTCCTCGAACGTCGCCGTGAAAGGGATTGCCCCGTGCGCCAAGCGCGCAGTTTCCTGCGGAGAGAGGTCGGCTCTGGCAGCAACGGTGGGTCCTTCAACCGTGGTCATCACGCCAACCGAGTTGTCTTGAGCCAAGGCCGGGGCGGCGCCTGTGTGGCCGCTGACTATGGCGCACGCGTAGACAATGATTCTGACGGCTCGCATTTCTACCTGCCCCCTCTCGCTTGACCCGGGCGGCGCCAAGATACCATAAATTATATAAATAATATAATTTATTGCTACCCACGCTAATCGTAGAGGCATCCTCTCGCGTCTAGGATTCATCGCGCGCGTCCGGGCGCTCAAGGCAAGACCTACACCGTCATGCCGGTCTCGACAGGACTAAGGGCCTACCCTGGGCGAGCCGCAACGCGGACCGTGGCCTCGCGCTGCACGTGGAGCTACCCGCGCGAGCCGAGCCGATCGAGCCGGTGGGAGCTCGAGGGGCCGAAGGGGTTGAGACATGGGAGGAGGCGGGGAGGTTTCCGCGTTGCAGAGGGGCGCAATGTTCCGACGGCAACATCCTCGGCCCCGCTAGAATTCAGTGTTGAGGTGGTGTCCTAACGAACAGGGTTCAGCTGCGGCGCGCGCTTACCGCAACTCGTACGATGACGAAGATGTCATCACCGTGGCGAGGAAGCGCCAGGCGCCGGCGACCTTCACGTAGGTGACGTCGCCGACCCAGACCTGGTCGGGGCCCGTGATCAGGCGCTCGAGCTGGCGATTCGGAATGCTGGTGAAGATAAGGCGAGGAACCGCGATCTCCTCTCCAAAGGGCTCATTGACGAGCCCCGAACCCCAGGCTACTGTCGCCCTGCCTACTCGCCCCGCCCGTTTCAATGACGTGCGCCGGTCGGGGCAGGAGCGACAGATGCCATACAGGATTTCCCGGCTCGGCATCGTGGAGATCCGGTAGCGATGGGATCAAGCTCGTGAATAAGCCATGGCAGCCTGACCACGAATTCGAAAAGCGGATCGCGTCCCGCCTTCTAGATGTATTGATCCGTGCCGGTTTGATCGGGGTATTGGCGGCGCTTTGCTACGTCGTCTTTGCGCCGTTTCTGACGCTGATGGTCTGGGCGCTCATCTTGGCAATCACGCTCTATCCGCTGCATCGATCGCTCGCACGCAAGATTGGTGGAAGACAGGGCCTCGCCGCGACCATTGTGGTAATTAGTGGCGGCCTACTCATCGTCATACCGACCGCGTTACTGATGAATTCGTTCGGAAGCTCCATTCATGATTTTGTCAGTGCCGTACAGCACAACACGCTGGAAATACCTGCACCGCGAAAGGGAATAGAAGAATGGCCGATCGTCGGCAAGAGGATCCACGACGTTTGGTCAAAGGCCCACACCGACTTACCCGGCGTGGTCGAAAGCATGCAGCCGAAGATCGGCGAGCTGGCCAGGAAGGCGCTTTCCATCGTCGCGAGCATTGGCCTCGGAATGCTGCAGTTTCTAGCGTCATTCATCATAGCCGGCATCTTGATGGCGTACGGCGAGGCCGGCACGCGCGGTAGTCGAGCGATTTTCGAGCGCGTCGTCGGCCGCGAAAGAGGCGGGGCCTTTGCAAGGCTTTCCACTGCAACTATCCGTGCCGTTGCTCAGGGAGTCATCGGCATCGCCTTCGTTCAGGCGACCCTCGTCGGCCTTGCCCTAATCGTCGCCGGGGTACCGTGGGCAGGTGTCTTGGCGGCTATCACTCTCGTGTTGAGCGTTGCTCAAGTGCCGGCGCTGATCGTCATCCTTCCATCGATCGGGTACATCTGGTGGAGCGGCAACTACAGCAACGGTGCGGCAATTGCGTATACGATCCTTTTGTTGCTATCGGGGATGGCCGACAATGTCTTGAAGCCACTGATGTTGGGTCGCGGAGTCGATGCACCGATGCCGGTTGTCCTGCTCGGGGCTTTGGGCGGCATGGCGACCGGCGGAATCCTGGGAATGTTCGTGGGCGCCACGCTCTTGGCGCTCGGCTATCAGATTTTCATGAGCTGGGTCGCAACCAATCCAGATTCGAATGCGGCTGCGCCAAAGACCGATTCGGAGGAGACGACCTGAGACCCGCTTCCGATGACCTTAGGATTATGAGGCCAGTGCGTGCCGCGACATCCCCCAACGATCCCCAATGGAGGGCTCAAGATGGAGTCAGCCCCAACGGGGTGGGGCCAGCGGTGGGCGGCGTGATCGTTCGCTAACGGCTGGGCCAGAGCTTTGCCGTCACGATGCTGTTGTCGGATAGTGTCGCCTCGATGTTCATGACGAGGTCGCCGCCGGGGCTGCGCAACAGCGTTCCTACACCGCGCCCCTTCTCGCCCTCTATGAGGAGGCGTCCCGCGTTGATCACGATCTTGCCCTTTCCGCGAGACGCGCCGATCGTTTGGGTGGACACGATGTCATACGAGCCGTCCTCCCGGATCGTCAGCGTGACGTAGTCCGGCGCAAAGCCGGACTGGTACACCGTGCCTTTCCACGTGCCAGCAACGGACTTGACGTCGGACACCTCGACAGGGGTGATCGGGCCGGCGCTGGCGCAACCGATCAGCGAGGCCGCGAATGCGACGACGACGGCGGCGGTGAGAACGGTCCACAGCGATCGAGCGTCACTGGGTGTCATCGCCCCTCTCCTCTTGTTCGAGTGAACAACTGTGGAGACCTTCAGTTCAATTGAGTCAACCGATCTCTGATCACGAATTGTAGCTCACCCCGGTCGGTAGAAAGTGTTGACCCGTACTGGCTGCCGCTCGACGCGAGTGATTGAGACCATCGTCTCGTGGACGCGGGCACTAAGGGCCGCGTTCGACTTCAAGGCGTCGGGTAAAACTAGAATATGATCGTGGTCGTGCTCAACGTTCTGAGCGTCGCGGCGTACCTTCGTTTCGCCCGGCACGAACGGAATTGACCGCGACCCTCTCCCCGCCAGACGTCAAGCGCGAACGGTTCGGGCTCGGCACCTTCGCGCTCGTGCTGGCCGGGCTCGCCGCCGCGGCGCCAACCTTATTAGGCCCGGGGGCGCTGCGACTCGTCGGCACGCTGCTGATGGTCGCGGGCCTGCTCGAGGTTCTGCAGTGTTTCCGGCGCGCTCGGCAAGACGTCCTGCGGTCGGCCTATGCGAGCGCTGGCTTGACCTTTCTGATGGGCCTGCTGGTTCTCAGCGCTCCCGCGTTGGCCGAGACTGCGTTGACGTTGCTGCTCGGCGCGGCGTTCGTCATCGACACCCTCCAGCGGGCCGTCGAGCTCCGACGGAGCCAGGACCGCCGAACGGCGCTGACAATCTCGCTGGCCGTCGCCGGCAACGTCGCGATGGCGCTCCTCCTCCTCGTGCTGTGGCGACGCATGCGGGCGGACACAACCAGGCCGCCGCCGATGCCGACTTCACTGCCCTGCACGAGCTCATGCGCGAGCACCGGGTCGAGATCATCATGGCCGGGGACACGCACGACCTCGAGCTCTACGTCGAGCGCTACCAGGCCGACGGCGCCGAGCACGTGATGCACCACGTGGTCAACGGCGGGTGTGGCGCGTACCACTCTTCCGGGACCGCCCTGGCGTGGCCGGCCTCACCCGCCGTGCCGCAATGGGCTTTCCATCCCAGCACGGCGGCCCTCATCGCGAAGATCGACCTAAACACCCCGCGCTGGAAGTGGCCCTTCTGGGTGTGGACGAAGCGCTTCGGCGCGTGGCCATTCTCTGTCGAGTGGCTCTCGGCGGCCTTCGACTACAACGTGGCGCCGTTCTTCCAGAGCTTCGTCGAGGTGCGCGTGGAGCCGTCGGCCGGGCGCGTCAGGATGCTCCTATGGGGCGTGCACGGGCGCCTGCGATGGGTCGATCTTCAGGCGTCGCCGCGCTGGCGCCCTGCCGACGGCCGGGCCGGACGAGCCGGTCGAGATCGTGCTGCCGATACGCGCGCACCCGGCGAGGACGCCGCCGCCTCGATAGCCCGTTCCTCCGGGCGCCGGCGCGGTCGCGCGCGGCTACTCGGGCAGCGCGTACAGCGCGTACATTGCGATCAGGATCTTTGCGGGGGGACCGAGCTTGCCGAACCAACGGCTGTAAATCTGGACGATCTCACCCGAGCGGTAGAGGCTCGACAGGACGCGGTTGACGGCGAGCCTGAACGGCGCGTCGCCGCGCCGCAGCATGAAGCCGTAGGGCTCATAGGACAGATACTGCTCGGCGATCGCGAACTGCCCGGGATCGGTGGCGGTCGCCGCGAGGCCGATCAGGATCACGCGGTCGGAGGCGTAGGCATCGATGCTTCCGCTCTCGAGCGCGGCCAGGCCCCCGCGATGGTCCGCGATCGTCACGATCTGCGCCGTGACGGACGTCTTCTGGAGCACAGACTTCAGGGCGCCTTCGGTGGTCGTGCCGGGAATGACACCGATCTTCTTGCCCCCGAGATCCTGGAGGTTCACGAAGTTGCTGCTCAGCTTCACGAGCAGGCTGCCCCCGTCGACGAAGATCATGTGGCTGAAGTCGACCTGCTCCTGGCGGCTGAGCGAGCTCGTCGTCGAGCCGCACTCGAGGTCGACCGTCCCGTTCACGACGGCGGGAATCCGGGTGTCGACCGTCACGGCCACCCACTTGACGTCGAGCTTCGGCAGCTTGAGCTGCTGCTGAATGCCGGTGACGATCCGCTGACAGAGGTCGATCGAATAGCCGGTGGGCTTGCCGTCGTCGCTGCGGAAGGAGAACGGGAGAGACTGCTCCCGGTAGCCGATCGTGATGGTCCCGCTGTCCCTGATTTTCTTGAGCGTGCCCTGAAGATCCTGGGCCACGGCCGGAGCCGGGACGAGCCACGCCAGCACGATCGCCACCGCCACGCCCCGGAGTGCGCTCATGGTCCCACCTCGACTGGCTGCATGATCTTCGCGATCAGTTCGCCGTGCAGCTGCCGAACACGAGGAAGCCGCCGCTGCGCACGATGACGGCGCTCGACATGGCGCCCGACTCCTGGGCCACGGCCATCGTCCAGCCGCCGCCCAGCTCGGTTCCGCCGATCAGGAGTCGCCCGCCGTCTCTATTGACCCAGGCGATCTTGATCGTCCGCCCGGTCGCGGCGCCGCTGATGAGACGTTTCTCGACGTCGACGTTGAGAACTGGAGGCAGGTTGACGGTTTGAGAAGTCCCGCGAACGCAGACGTTCGGGTCACTACAGATCATCGTGGTCTCGATCGAGCACTGCATCGGCTTCGAGCCATCGTACGGTGGCGCCGCGCCGGCGACGGCGGCGGCCGCCGCCAGGAGCAATAGGGCAGCCAATCCGATCCGCAAAATGGTCATGGCGGGCGAACGATACCGCCGAGCGTGCAGTTCTGGCTATGCGACCTTGGTCGCAGCGCGCTACCAGACGCGAAGCCCAGGCGACGTCAGCGGCGTTGTGGTGGCGAGCCGGATCAGGGTCGGTCCGTACGCGATCGCGACCAGGATGAACGCCAGCGCGAGCCACGGCCGCCAGCGGTCCACGAACGCGGGCGCGTGGTCGGGCCCGGAGACCGCCTCCGCGAATTCGAGCGCCGGCTGCGGCGCCCGCCGCGAGACGGTCGCCGTGAGCGCCATGTTGAGGAAGTAGAGCACGGCGCTGGCGAAGAGAATCGCGCCGCCGATGCCGACCAGCGGCAGCAGGCTCTTCCACTGCGGCTGCATGTACGAGACGTGGCCGATGTCGGTCCGGCGCGGCATGCCGCGCAGCCCGAGCTCGTGGAGCGTCGGCGAGAAGAGCAGCATGCCGCCGAACCAGAGCCACACCTGGACGAGCGCGACCCCGCGGCTCCAGAGCGCGCGTCCGGCGAGGTGCGGCACCAGCCAGTAGGTGATCCCCATGAACGTCAGCGCGACGGCCGTGCCGACCGTGAGGTGCAGGTGGCCCACGATGTACGCCGTGTTGTGCACGACCATGTTCACGTTGAAGGACGCGTTGATCAGGCCGCCGACCCCGCCGAAGGCGAAGAGCACCATGGCGAGCACCTGCGCGGCCACGGATGGATCGGTCCACGGAAGCTTCCCGAACCAGCTGATCCATCCCCGGGCGCCGCGCGCCCGGCCCGCGGTCTCGAGCGAGGCGGTGACGTTGAAGAACGTGAGCAGGCTCGGAAAGAAGACGGCGAAGGTCAGGAGCGCGTGCAGGAGCTTCCAGCCCTGGTGGATGCCTGGATCCGTGTACTGGTGATGGATGCCGATCGGCGTGGAGAGGATCAGGAACAGTATGAACGAGGTGCGCGCCATCGGATCGCTGAAGAGCTTGCCGCCGGCCTGGCGCGGCACGAGCGTGTACCACGAGATGTACGCGGGCAGGAGCCAGAAGTAGACGATCGGGTGGCCGGTGAACCAGAAGAGCGTCCGCGCAAGCAGCGCGTCGGTTCCGCCGACGAGCCCGAGCGACCACGGGATGAGAAGCACGAGCATCTCGGCCGCGAGACCGAGCGAGGCGATCGTCCACATCGCGAACGTGACGAGCGACATGAAGGCCGCGAGCGGCGTCCGCCGGTCCGGATTCCGCGCGCGCCACGCGCGCCAGGTGAGGACGAGATTCAGGGTGACCAGCCACGTGCCGACGACGACCAGGGTGAGGCCGATGTAGAAGGCCCAGTGCGCCTTGAGCGGGGGATAGAACGTGAACATGACCGTCGCGGCGTTGCCGACCAGCGGAATCCCCGCCAGCACGAGCCCGGCCACCATCACCCAGAAGGTCACCCAGCCCAGGCGCGCGCTCGCCAGCGGCGCCTGGAGCGACCGGCTCAGGATGAAGGGCACGAAGCCGCAGATGAAGAACGTGGTGAACACGAGCGCATTCAGCACGCCGTGGATCGACACGCTGTGGTAGTGCGAGCGGATCGCAGGCGCCAGCGAGGGATAGATCTCGACGCCGGCGTACTCCAGGGCCTGGAAGAGGCCGGTGACCACCCCGCCGAACAGCGCGACGAGCGCGACGGCGACGTTCGCGGCGGCGAGCCGCTGCTCGACGCGCGTCATCGCCGCGCCTCGACGATGATCTTGCCGGCCATCGTGTGGTGCGCGATGCCGCAGTACTCGTGGCAGATGATCGGGTACTCGCCCGGCGTGTCGAAGCGCGCCTGGGCGTGAGAGATCTGCCCCGGCAGCAGCATCACGTTGACGTTGTGGCGCGGAACGAACAGACCGTGGACCAGGTCCTTGCTGGTCGCCCAGAAGTGGACCGTGGAGCCGGCCGGCACGCGAACCTCGTTCGGCACGAACGCCCAGATCTGGCCCGTCATCCGAACCTCGTATTGCCCCGGCGCGATCTCGGCGACGCCGGGCTCCTTGAAGAGCGCGTGCTCGGCGACCTTCGTCGGGTCGATCCGGCCTCGATCGCCGGCGACGTTGATGCCGGCGCCGAACGCGGTCACCGCGAGCGCGGCGAGCATGCCGACCGGCAGGGCGATGCTCGGCAGGATCCAGGCGAGCTCCCAGAGGTAGACGGTCGAAGGGCGGTCCGTCGCCACGGATCAGCTCCGCCAGATGCGCAGATAGGTGTTGAGCCAGAACGCCGCCAGGACGACGAGGTAGATCATGATGAGGAGGAGCGCGCCCCGCGGCCGGGGTTCGTCGTCGCTCTGGTTCTCGTTCACCATCGCTCTCCTTCCGGGTTGATGCTCCGTCAGCGCGATCGCAGTCGGACGCTACACCAGGCCGAGCCCGCTCGCCACTCGACCAAGATCTTATATCTCAGCATCGGATTTCGAGCTCCGGCCCGGGCCGTCGCGATCTTCCAGGGACAGCGCCACGAGGCGCGCGACCGTGATCGCAATGTAGAGCTGACCGCCGATGGCCTCCATCGACGCGAGCGTTCCGGCGAGCGCCGTCACGGGCGTCACGTCACCGTAGCCGAGCGTCGCGAGGGTGACGAACGAGAAATACCGGTAGCGGATCGGGTCCAAGGTCATCCAGGCAGAGTCCGCGGGAAAGCGGAACGAGCCGGGGATCACGCCGTCGAGCGTCTCGTACACGCTCGCGCACCCGAGCCCGATCAGGACGTACACGCAGATCGCGCCGGCGATACGGTCACCGACCGGCCGTTGCGGACGCATCACCGAGCGGTACACGAGCCAGACGACGGTGCCGGCGAAGACGGCGACGACCGCGCTGGCGATCAAGGGCAGGTGCCTGAACCATACGATGTAGTCCGCGGCGCTCACGACGATCACGGATGCGGCCAGGGCGATGGGGACGAGCCGGCGCTGTCCGGGCGCCCGCAGCTCGATGACCGCGATGCCGAGGGTCAGCGCGAGGAGGAAGAATTCGATCAGCCGCCCTGCGCCGCCTCGCGGCGAAACCGCCGTTCCGACGATCAACACGAGCAGCGCCAGCAGGAGCAGGCGGAAGCGGCCGGGTCCGAACACGGTGCGCCCAGGGGTGGCCCTCATGAGGCTCACGTCTCACCCCCGACTTCCGTCGTAGCGCTGGGAGACCGGCACCTTCACGGGCCAGCCTGCGTGGAGCTTCGCGTCGACCGTGGTGCCGTTCGCCACCGCCATCTGGGCCGCGTTCCACGTGCCGCCGCCGCGCGCCAGCACCTCGGCGACTGTTTCTCCGGCGCCGGCCGGACGAATACGCAGCCGGCTCTCGGCGAGCCGCTCGCGGTCCGCCGGACGCAGCGGCCGGAAGGTGCCTCCCGCCTGCTCGAGGGTCGCGCCGTAGCGTCCCCAGTCGCGGACGCGCGCGACGGCCGTCACGCGGAAGACGCGCTGGCGATGGGCGATCCACGTGAGCACTGCCCGCTGTCCGGAGCGCGTGTCGGCCACCAGCCGGGCGGCCGGAAGCGACGCGACGCGCACGCGCTGGAGCTGCTTCAGCTGAGCCTCGGAGAGCCCGTCGGATCGAGCGGCGGCCACCGGGTCGTCGCCCTCGTCGGACAGGCTCAGGACGACGGCGGCGTCGCCGTCGGGCGCGACCGCGCCGGCCGCCTCCGCGGTGTTGATCGTCTTCCACTTCGCCGGCATCTCGAGCGCGACGTCGAACACGGGGTGCACGAACAGCGGCCCGAGGAACACGCCGGACGCCGGATTGTCACCCACCACGAGGCCCTCGAGCTTCTGGAGAAACGTGCCGCGGGTTCCGGCGATCGGCGTGGCAGTCACGCGCGTCTGCGAGCGCGCGGTCTTGCGAACGTTCCCCACACGCTCGGGCGTGGCGGGGTGAGTCGCGAAGAACCCGGGACGGTTCGGGTCGTGCCCGGCCAGCGCCTCCTCACGCTCGAGGGTGTGAAGGAAGGACGCCAGGGCCGCGGGGTCCCAGCCCGCGCCGGCCGCGAGGGCGATGCCGCGCTGATCGGCGTCGCGCTCCTGGTCACGGCTGTAGGACGCCAGGACCATCCCTGACGCCAGCTCGCCCGTCCCGCCGACGATCCCGCCGAGCGCGGGGCTGACCGCGCCGAGAATCCCCGCCGGGATCCCGAAGAGCAGCGCGAACGGCGTGGCGGCGCCGGCGCGGCGCGCCGCGTGCCGCTCCAGCACGTGAGCCATCTCGTGACCGATGACTCCGGCCAGCTCGTCCTCGCTGTTGCAGAGTGCGAGCAGCCCCCGCGTGACGTAGACGTAGCCGCCGGGCAGCGCGAAGGCGTTTGCCTCGACGTCGTCGGTCACGTTGAACCGCCACGCCACGTCGGTGCGCTTGGCGACCTGCGCCAGCCGGCCGGCGACCTGCCGAACGTAGCCGACGACCTTGGGATCCTCGATGAGGCCGACCGTCCGCTCGACCTCCTCGGCCGCCTCCGCCCCGAGCTTGCGCTCCTCGCTGGGCGAGATCGTCGCGCACCCGCTCGCGAGGACGGCGAGGGTCGCGACGAGCCTGCCGGTGAATTCCCGGCGCGTCAGTGCGGCTGGCAGCGTGTCGATGGCGGTTCCTCCGGGGCTGATGTCGTGCGTGCCGCGATCGCCTGGCATTTTACGGCAGGCCGCGAACGGCGGCGCAGGAAGATTCCCTCGCGGCGGCCGGAGGATGATATGGAGAAGCGATGGAAGAGCTGCACCAGCTCGAGACTGTCATCGCGCTCCTCGCCGCGGTGCTGGCGCTCGCCACCGCGGCGCGCCGGGTCCTGATCCCGTATCCGATCTTCCTCGTGCTCGGCGGGCTCGTCATCGGCCTCGTACCGCGCGTGCCGATCGTCCGGCTCGATCCCGATCTCGTCTTCCTGATCTTCCTGCCGCCGGTCCTCTGGTCGGCGGCGTACTTCACCTCGCTGCGCGACTTCCGGGCCAATCTTCGCCCGATCACCTTGCTCGCGGTGGGGCTGGTGCTGGCCACGACGGCCGTCGTGGCCGCGGTGGCGCGCTTCGTCATCCCCGGCCTGAGCTGGCCGGCGGCGATCGCGCTCGGGGCGATCGTCTCGCCGCCCGACGCCGTCGCGGCCAGCGCCATCGCGCGCCGCCTCGGCATCCCGTTCCGGATCGTTACCGTGCTCGAGGGCGAGAGCCTTATCAACGACGCCGCGGCCCTCGTGCTCTATCGCTCGGCGGTCGCGGCGGTCGTGACCGGCGCCTTCTCGCTCACGGACGCGCTCTGGCAGTTCGTCCTGACCTCGGCGGGTGGCGTGCTGATCGGGCTGATCGTCGGCGGCCTCGTCTGCTGGGCCCTGCGGCTCACCGAGGACAGCCTCACCGAGACCGCGATCACCTTGCTGGCCCCCTACGCCGCGTGGATCCTCGCCGAGCGCACGCACACGTCGGGCGTGCTCGCGTGCGTCGCGGGCGGCCTCTACATCCGCCAGTTCTTCAGCGCCGCGGTCGCCCCCGCCACGCGCATCCAGGCCAACGCCGTCTGGCGCCTGCTCATCTTCGTGCTGAACGGCGTCATCTTCGCGCTGATCGGGCTCCAGCTCGGGGCGATCCGCGAGGCAGGTCTGTCCGCCGATCTCAGGACCCTGGTGCGGCTGGGCGCCCTCATCAGTCTCGCCGCGATCGTGATCCGTCTGATCTGGGTACCGCTGGCGGTGGTGATCCCCCGCTACGTCAGCCGCGCGCTGCGCGCGCGCGATCCGATCCCGCCCTGGTCGTGGGTGATGCTGCTCTCGTGGATCGGGATGCGCGGCATCGTTTCGCTCGCCGCGGCCCTGGCCCTGCCCGTCACGACGGCGACGGGCGCGCCGTTTCCCTATCGCGACGAGATCATCCTGGTCACCTTCGCGGTGATCCTGGCGACGCTCGTCCTGCAGGGGCTCACGCTGACCCCACTGATCCGTTTCCTCGAGCTGGGCGAAGACCGCACGCTCGAGCTGGAGGAGGAGCGCGCCCGCGAGGAAGCGGCGCAGTCCGCGCTCGCGCGGCTCGACGAGCTGGCGGGCGGGCACTGGGCGAGGCGCGAGGACGTGGACCGCCTGCGGGCGGTCTACACGCAGCGCGTCCGGCGGGCGTCGCCGATCGAGATCGGCGCCGACGCCGGCGCCGCGCGGGCGCAGGCGGCCTTTCGTCGGCTCCGCCACGAGACCCTGTCCACCGAGCGCCGGGCGTTGATCGCGCTGCGAGACCAGGGCGCCATCAGCGACGAGGTGCTGCACCGGCTCGAGCAGGAGCTCGACGTCGAAGCGATGCGAATCGGCCTCGGCGAGACGCGTCTGAGCGACCGGCCCGGCGCCTGATCGGCCGAGACGGGCCGGCCGCGACGCGCGGATCGAAGCCCGGCTCAGATCTTCTCGCCGAGCTTCGCCCAGTCCTCGAGGAACTTCTTGAGGCCGATGTCGGTCAGCGGATGCTTCATGAGCTGCTCGAGCACCGCGAACGGGATCGTCACGACGTGGGCGCCGGCCTTCGCGGCGTCGATGACGTGGATCGGGTTGCGGATCGACGCGGCGAGCACCTGGGTCTTGAAGCCCTGGACGCGGTAGATCTCGCAGATGTCGCGGACGAGGTCCATGCCGACGTGGGCGATGTCGTCGAGACGGCCGAGGAAGGGGCTGATGTAGACCGCGCCCGCCTTCGCCGAGAGCAGTGCCTGGGTCGCGGAGAAGCAGAGCGTCTGGTTGACGCGGATGCCCTTGCCGGAGAGGTACTTCACGGCCTTGAGCCCGTCCTTGGTGAGCGGGCATTTCACGACGGCGTTGGGCGCGACCTGCGCCAGCTCCTCGCCCTCTTTCACCATGCCCTCGAAATCGGTGGCGACCACCTCGAGGCTCACGTCGCCGGGGACCACCGAGCAGATCTCTTCGACGAGCGGCCGGAAGGGGCGCTTCTCCTTGGCGATCAGCGACGGGTTGGTGGTCACGCCGTCGACCACGCCGAGCGCGACGCCTTCCTTGATCTCACCGAGGTTCGCCGTGTCGAGAAAGATCTTCATAATATCGCCCTCCCCCAAGTTAATAGGCGCGCCTCGGCCGGCGGGGCCCCAGCCCCGCGACGGCCTGCAGCGCTGCCACTAGTGCCGTTCGATCGTCACGCGCGTTCCCGAGCGCACATGCTTGAAGACGGTGGGGTCGCCCTGGAGCTTGCCCACGACGTTGACGGCGCTCGCGGCGCGGCACTCGTCGCCGCGGCTCGCGGGTGTCGGACCGAAGAAGATGCAGAACGCGTGGCCGGGAGGCCAGTAGGCGAGATCGCCCAGATCGACCACCTCGCGGGGCGCCTCGGGGCCGGCCGTCAGGCCGATGTCGAAGTAGATCTCGTCGCCCCACGTCTGGCCCTTCGCCTCGATGGGTAGCGCGTCCCAGATCGCGCCCGCCGTCCGCGACTCGTTGAGCCGCGCCTCGGCCGACACCGAGCCCGCCGTGATCCGGATCGCGCGAGCCATCGTCGTCAGCCTAGGCTCCGGCTCGGACGGGTGTCAAGGCCTCAACGCGACTGATCGCGCTGATACTCCGCGAGCGCCGCGTCGAGCGCAGCCCGATCGGCGACGGTCGACCACCCCTCGCCCTCGACCGCGAGCGAGCCGGCGCAGGCGGCCGCCGCCGCCGCCAGCCACGGGTCGCCGTCGCGCTGGTACTGGATCATGAAGGTTGCGGCGAAGACGTCGCCAGCGCCGGTGGGGTCGACCTCGTGCGCCCGCCGCGGGCGCACCTCGTATCGCTCGCCGTTGACGAACAGCAGGGCGCCGGCCCGGTCGGCGGTCAGGACGCCGACGGGCATGCGCTGGAACCACTCGACCACCGCCGCTTCCTGGCCCCGGATGTCCTCGCGGCTCAGGAACAAGGCCTGGACCGATTGCAACAGGCGCTCGGGCAGCCGCCAGGCGCGCGGGATCACGAGCCCGTCGGGCTTCACTTCTCGCACCCAGCCCTGCGCGGCCGCCCCCACGGCGCCGTCGGTGAAGAGCGTCGCGATCATCGGGTCGACCTCGTCGACCACCGGCGCCAGCAGACTCAGCGAGGCGTCGCGCCAGTCGTCGGGCACGTCGGCCGCCGTCAAGGGGCCCGCGACGGACCGGACGTGGGACACGCGCCCGGAGGGCTCCTGCCGATGCTCGAACCGGGTCGTGTCCGCGGCCGGAATGCCGACGACCTCGATCTTCGGCGGAATCGCCTCGAGGGGAAAATCGTCGCCGTGGCTCGTGAGGAGCCCGACCGAGAGGCCGAGCCGGTGGGCGGTGACGGCCGCGTAGAGCGCGGAGCCGCCTGGGCGCGTGACGTCGCCGAAGCGGTCGAGGGTGACGTGCCCGATGGCGACGAAGTCAGGCGCACTCACGCCAGGGCCGGAGCTCGCGCTCCTCGGCGAGGATCACACGCCGGCGCCCCACCGGGTCTTCACGGCTTCACGATCCACGGCGCCGTCGGCGGTGCGCGGCAGCGCGTCGGTGAACGCGACGGCGTGCGGGCGCTTGAAGCGCGCGATCTTCGAGCCCACGAAGTCGATGACCTGTTGGGCCGTGTACCGATCGGCCGGCCGCACCTCGACGACCGCTTTGATCGCCTCGCCCCACTTGACGTCGGGGATCCCGTAGACGCACGCGGCCGCGACGCCGTCCATCTGCACGATCACCGACTCGACCTCGGCCGGGTACACGTTCTCGCCGCCGGGCTTGATCAGCTCTTTCTCCGGCTTACGCCGGACGTAGTAGAGCCAGCCCTCGTCGTCGAAGCGTCCGACGTCGCCGGTGTGGTGCCAGCCGTTGCGCAGGGTGTAGCCGGTCACGTCCGGCTGGCCGAAGTAGCCCTGGAACACGACCGGCCCGCGCACCACGATCTCGCCCGGGGTGCCGGTCGGCACGTCGCGGTCGTACTCGTCGACGAGCCGCACGCGGCAGACGGGGAGCGGCCGGCCGGCGGCGCCCGGCCTGTCGCGCACGCGCTGGATGCTGACGAAGCCGGTGGTCTCGGACTGGCCGAACCCCGTCCAGAACTGCGCCTGCGTCTCGTCGTGCAGGCGCTGGATCGTCGGCGGCGCGTCCAGGCCGGAGACGTGCTTCAGGCTCGGCAGCTTGCTCGCGAGCTTCTGCGCGGCGTCCAGCAGGTTGACCAGCACGGGCGGGAAGTCGGACACGTGCGTGATGCGGTGCGCGTCGATCAGGCGCACGGCTTCCTCGGCGTCGTAACGGGCGACCAGCACGCTGGCCCCGCCCGCGTGCAAGTGCGCCACCAGGTTGCCGAGCGCGGTGATGTGGAACAGCGGCAGCGCCAGCAAGTAGCGGTCGACGGCCGTGAACCCGAGGCTCTGGATGAGGACGAGCGAGGCGGTGACGACGTTGGCGTGCGTGAGCACGGCGCCACGCGGGATCACGTCCACCGCCGCGGTGGAGATCACCGCGAACGGATCGTCGCCGGCGACGTCGGCCGCCGGCGGCGGCGCGCTGTCGCGATAGAGGCTCGACAGCGCCGTGAAGCCCGGCGCCGGCGGCGCCTGACCGAGCTGGTACCAGTGCGCGATCGCACGCTTCGTGCGCGGCCACTCCCCCACCACGGGCAGGGTCGACGCGTCCGCCACCATCATGACGGGCGCGGCGCGCTCGAGCACGCGCTCGACTTCTTGCGCGGTGAGCCGCCAGTTGATCGGATACGCGATGAGGCCCTGACGGGCGCACGCCCCGTACAGATCGACGTAGCCGACGTCGTTCTGGGCGAGGATGCAGACGCGATCGCCCTTGGCGAGTCCGAGCCCCGCCAGCCCGGCGGCGAGCCGGTCGGCGCGCTCCAGGAGCTGGCGGAAGGACCACTGCTGCGCCCCCTGGATCAGCGCAGGCGCGTCGCGGTGGAGCGATGCGCCGCGGAGGAGCAGGTCGTAGACCGTGAAGTCCCGGGCGTCCATCCGTCTACTGGCCGACGATGTCTGCCTTCATCGGGCCGAGCAGGCCGAGCAGCTCGCTCCTGTCCTTCGGATCGACCTTGTGCTTGTCGAGCGCCTTGGTCAGATTCTCGACGGTCGCGTTCCACTCGGCGTCGGTGATCTTCATCCCCTTGTGCGCGGTCTTCATGTCGCGGCCGAGGTACGAGCACGGCCCGCCGGTAGCGTCGCAGATCTGGTCCGTCAGATGCGATTTCAGCTTCTCGATCTCCGGCCCCTTCATGTCCTTGAACCGCGCGTTGACGCGGCTGTCGCCGGCCATGCTCGTGACGAAATCGCCGACGACGAGCGCGATCCCTTCGCGTCCGCCCAGGCGCTTGTAGAGCGTCGGCGGCGGATCGCCCGTCGTCGTCGCGCAGGCCACCAGATTCAGCGCAGCGACGGACAGCACGACCAGCAGTCCAATCCCACGTCGCAGACCCATCCAGGCCGCTCCTCTCAGGAGAGCCAGCGTTTGCGGCGCTTGTAGTGCTTGACGTCGCGGTACGACCTGCGGCTGCCGACCTCGGTGAGGCCGAGGTAGAACTCCTTGATGTCCGCGTTCTGCGTGAGCGTCGCCGCGGTGCCGTCGAGGACGATCCGTCCGTTCTCCATCACGTAGCCGTGCTCGGCGATGGTCAGCGCCAGGGTGGCGTTCTGCTCGACCAGCAGCACGGTGAGCTTCTCCTGCCGATTCAGCTGCTGCACGATCCCGAAGATCTCTTCCACCAGCATCGGCGCCAGCCCGAGCGAGGGCTCATCGAGCAGCATCACGTGCGGGTCCGCCATCAGCGCCCGGCCGATGACCAGCATCTGCTGCTCGCCCCCGGACAGGTAGCCCGCCTGGACCCCGCGCCGTTCCTTGAGGCGCGGGAAATAGCCGTAGACGCGCTCGATCCCGGCGGCGACCTTCTGCCGATCCGGCTGGATGTGCGCGCCGGCGATCAGGTTTTCCTCGGTGGTCAGGTGCTCGAAGACCCGCCGGCCTTCGAACACCTGCACGATGCCCTCGCGGACCACCGCGTGCGGGGCCAGGCGGTCGATCCGCCGGCCGTTGAACTCGATGGAGCCCTTCGTGACCTCGCCGCGCTCGGACCGCAGCAGGCCCGAGATCGCCTTCAGGGTCGTCGTCTTGCCGGCGCCGTTGGCGCCGAGCAACGTCGTGATCCCGCCCTCGCGGACGTTGAGCGACACGCCCTTGAGGACGAGGATCACGCCGTCGTAGATGACCTCGATGTTGTTGAGGCTGAGCATGTCGGTCGCCTACTTCTTCGTCCCGCTCTCTTTGATGTGCTTGGCCACCACGTCCTGATAGGCGGCGAACCAGTCGGTGACCTTCACGAACTTGCCGTCGTGCACCTGCCAGATCTGCACGAGCCCGCCGCCTTCGTGGTCGGTCGGGGTGACCTTGAGCGGCGGCACCAGCCCGCCCAGGGTGAAGCCCGAGATCTTCTCGAAGCCCTTCTTCGCGTCCTCACCGGTGATCTTGCCATCGGGTTTGGCCTTGAGCGCGTTGCGGATGGCCTCGACGTGCAGCGCCGCGATGAGCACGCCCCGGTTGTAGAACACGGTCGACGCCATCTCCTTGGGCGGCTCCTTGCCCTGCTTCTTGTACATCTCGCGGATCTCGTTCAGCACCGGATAGTCGCTGCCCACACCGGCGAACTGCATGACGTAGTAGCCTTCGGCGACCTGGAAGCCGCCGGCACCTTCGATATTGGCCTCACCGGCGCCCCACACGAACGAGACGAACTTCTTCAGCGGGTAGCCCACGCGCTTGAACTCCTTGATCGACACCTGGGGCGCGCCGCCGAACAGATGGCCGATCACGAAGTCGGCGCGGAAGCGCTGCGCGATGTCGAGGACCTGCGCGCCCATCTCGACGCCGGGGGGCGGGACCGCGAAGGTCTTGAGCTGGAACCCTTCCTTCGCCGCCAGATCCTCGAGCACCTCGATCGGCTCCCGGCCGGCCGGGTTGTCGTAGAAGATGAACGCGATCTTCTTGCCCTTGAGGTTGCCGCCGAGCTGCTTCTTGACGAAATCGACCGCCGCGGCCCCCTGCGACCAGTACGTAGCAGCGATCGGGAAGATGTAGGGATAGCGGATGCCGTCGGCGGCCGCGGCGCTGCCGAAGCCCGGCGAGGTGCCGGGGATCCGGTCTTCGGTGAGTTTCGCCGCGAGCGCGTAGATGTGCGGCGTGCCGTACACGGCCATGGTCACCGCGCCTTCCTTCTTGTGGCGCTCGTAGGACTCGACCGCCGGCGGGACCTTGTACTCGTGGTCGATCTCGAGAGCCTTGATCTTGTGGCCCTCGACGCCGCCCTTGGAATTCACCAGGGCGATGTAGTCGTGAAAGCCCGGACACAGGACCGTGCCGACGATCTGGGTCGGGCCGGTGCGGTCACACTGCAGACCGATGACGATCTCGCTCTTCGACTGGGCGTGAGACGGGCTGGCCGTCAGCAGGCTGCCCGCCGCGACCACCAGCGTCGTCGCAATAGCCAGGAACTGTCTCATGTGGACTCTCCTTGCTCGCGTACTCAGTACGCGAACGGCCAGACTCTAAAGTAGCTCCGGATGTTCCGCCATAGACGGTTCAGCCCCTCGGGCTCCACGATCAGGAAGAAGATGATGAGGGCACCGAACATCATCAGGCGGAGGTTGGGAATGAGGTTGAGCACGGTTTGCTGGCTGAAGAAGACCCCGCCGAAGGCCTCCATGACGTACCGGATGACGATCGGCAGCAGGGTCACGAAGATCGCGCCGAAGATCGAGCCCAGCACCGAGCCGAGCCCGCCGATGATGATCATCGCCAGATAGTCGATCGAGACGCCGATCTGGAACTGCTCATAGTTGGCGATGCCCAGGAAGTACGTGTAGAGCACCCCGGTCACCCCGGCGTAGAAGGACGAGATGGCGAAGGCCAGAAGCTTGTAGCGGAAGATGTTGATGCCGATGATCTCGGCGGCGATGTCCTGGTCGCGGATGGCGATGAAGGCGCGCCCGACCCGCGTGCGCATGAGGTTCAGCGTGCCGACGATCGCCAGGACGACGAAGACCAGGAGGAAGTAGTACATCTGCCGCTGGCTGCTCAGTACGATCGGGCCCAGCCGCGGGCGCGCGACCTCGATCGACGCCTGGACGCCGCCGCTGATGAAGGTCACGTGGTTGATCGTCCACTCGATGATGAGCTGGCCGGCCAGGGTCGCGATGGCCAGATAAAGCCCCTTGATGCGCAAGGACGGAATGCCGACGATGGCACCGATCAGCGCCGCCATGAGGCCGCCCGCGATCAGATTCACCGGCCACGGCGAGCCCAGGCGGTTGGCGAGGTTCGCCGCCGTGTAGGCGCCCACTGACATGAACGCCCCGTGGCCGATCGACACCTGCCCGGTGTAGCCGACCAGGATGTTGAGACCGAGCGCGCCGATGACGGCGATCCACACGAGGCTGGCGACCGACAGGTAGTACTCGTGCAGCGTGAGCGGGATGACGAGGAAGAAGACCACCGCCAGCACGCTCACGGTCCACTTTGCGATCGGCAGCGGATAGAGGCCCATATCCGCTTCGTACGTCGTCTTCAGGACTCCGCACTCGCGTTGAATCATCGTCGACTCCACGCGTCGAGCCCGCAGGGACGGGGCGGGGCGGGGGGCATCGGGACCACGCGGCACGCGTTCGCATTCCCCATATCGGCTGGGCTCCATCCCGGCGCACTCGACCCGTCGCTCGCACGGAGGGAACGGGTCCCGCTACCCCCCACCCCGCCCCGCCCCTGCGGGTTCCACTCATGACACGCGGGCGTCCAACGTGAGACGGATGCTGAGGGCGGGTTTATGCGCGGATATCGGGAGCTAGGCTCACAGAACGGAAGTGAGGGTGGGGGGAGGGGTGCTGGGACCCGTTCCCTCCAAGCGTGCGGCGGACGAGGCGCGCCCGGATGGAGCCCAGCCGCCCCGCGCCGCGCGAGCGCGCGCCGCGTGGTCCCAGCACCCCCCCCCCCACCCC
>Ga0209157_1000059_pt1 | contig 93247 bp, 94 predicted proteins | sample GraSoiAngelo_135_FD_185892 | JGI IMG/M metagenome (GOLD analysis project Ga0209157, IMG submission 185892) | Grasslands soil microbial communities from the Angelo Coastal Reserve, California, USA - 14_0929_05_40cm (SPAdes) (version 2) | ecosystem: Environmental > Terrestrial > Soil > Grasslands ... | reverse complement strand
GCCGTACCAGGGCGCCAGCAGCACGGCGAGGACCACGAGGCCGAGGACGGGCCGCAGCCGCATCGTGTCGCGCCAGCCGTCGGAGTACGCAACCCCGGCGAGTCCGGCGGCGAGCCCGACCAGGCCAATCGGCCCCTTGCTCAGGATCGGGCCGCCGACGCAGGCGTAAAATGCGACGAGCGGACGAGTCGCGTAACCCGCTCGGCGCGCTACGAGCAGGCCGTAGAGCGCCCACCACGTCCACGCCGTCACCATCACGTCCGACTGGCCGTGGTGGCCGATCGCGAAGAAGCCGATCGTGGACGCGAGCACCAACGCGGCCATCGCGCCTGCGCCGACGCCCCAGGTCCTAGCGCCGATCGCGAAGACGGCCGCGAGGGTCGCGATCGAGGACAGAACGGCCGGGAGCGCTGCCGTCCACTCCGTCACCTCGCGGCCCGGCAGCGACGCGACTGCGACGGACCAGAAGAAGAGCTGAGGCTTGTTGGTCTGCGAGGAGCGAGGGGCTAGTCTGAAACCATGCTCGCCGTCCGCGCACTCGCGCTCGTCCTGATCTTCCTCGCTGGCTCGTCCTGGTCCGCCGGAGCTCAGAGCGGCAAGCTGGTGAGGGTCGCGTTAGACTTCCGGCAGTCGAGCACGCAGAACCGCGAGGCGGTCGATGGGAGCGGCCGTGTCATCGTCACCGATCGAGGCGCACGCTCCGCGGGTCGCGTCGGCGTGGACAGCACCGAGCGGCGCGTGCAGACGTCGACGGGCCTCTTCACGATCGTCCAGGACGGCGGTGAATCGACGCTCCTCGTCGCCAGCCAGATCCCGTACTCTCAGGTGACCTTCTATCGCGACTACCTGACGGGCGCGGGCTATGTCGCGACCGGCGTGCAGTTCAGGGACGTCGGGACCTCGCTGAAAGTGCGAGCCTCGATCCTGCCCGGCAAACAGGTCAAGGTGAGGCTGACGCCCACGATCAGCTGGCTCTCGGCGGACAGATCCGGCGTGGTCGAGGTCACCGAGGCTTCGACGGAGCTGATCGTGCCCAGCGGCCGGCCGGTCGTTCTCGGCGGCACTACCGCGCAGACACACGAGCTCACGCGGCGGATCCTCGGCTATCGCGCCGCCGAGACCGCGACCGAGACGACGATGGCGCTGACCGCGACGATTCGCTAGCCCCCACTCGCGGTCCCGCCGCGCGCGGCCCGGCACCGCCCACCCGTCTTTGCCAAAGCTGTCACGGCTTCATGTGTAATCCTGGCACCTCGCACGCGGTCCTGTCCTCTAACTTCCGTCCGCATTAGCGTTCCGCGTTCTGGCACGGGACGTGCCAGTGGCACATGTGAACGCAGGCTGCGTCAAGGGAGGCTCTATGCGCGTTCTACTGGTGCTGGCCATGATTCCACTTCTCGCCGCGTGCTCCGTCTCCACCTCGTCGGAGCCCGTGGCGACCCTCGGCGATCCTCCGTCCGGCACCGAGACAGCCGCCGGCACAACAGACACCGCCGGCGAACCCACCAGCGGGACGACCACGGCCACGACGGAGGCGACGACGACACCGGCCGGGACGACCGCGCCCGGGGCCGGCGAACCCGCCCCGAAGACGCCAGCCGCCAGCGCGTCTCCCGTCGTCCAGCTCCCCGAGCCCGCGGCCGCCCAGACCCCCGCTGCCGCCGCCAAGACCGCCGAGCCCGCGGTTGCCGAGACCCCCGAGCCTCCCCCCGCCCAGACCCCCGAGCCCGCCGCCGCCGCGCCGCTCACGACCCCGGGAACCAACATCGCGGGCAAGTGGACCGGCATGTGGGTCGGCTCCGGGCTCTTCAAGTCGCCGCGCCAGGAAAACCTCACGCTGGAGATGGCCCAGAGGGGCGACGCCGGCTACGGTCGGATGGTCCTCGACGGGGCCACGGCCGCCGAGTCGGTCCCCTGGGAAGTCCGCCAGCAGGGCCTGGGTGGAATTCGCGTGTTCGCGACAATCAACGGCTCGAAGGTGCGGCTCACGCACGAGGCGGACGATCGCATCTTCACGGCAGACTTGACCGTCATGGGCGATCAGATGGTGGGTGAGGTCAAGGGCCGCAAGGTTCGCCTGCTGCTGGCTCGTCAAGGGAGCGCCTCGAACGCTCCGGCTCGCGAGGTTCCGCCCCAGGCCGCACGACTGGCGCCGCCGCCCGTCGTTGCGAGCGAGCCCGTCGCGCCGCCGCAGACGCCCATCGCCATGGCGCCTCAGCCGCAAGCGCAGGAGCCCGAGAAGCCCAAGGCGGAGGCAGTGGTGCAGCGGCCGCGGAAAGACGACTACGTGGCGGCCCCCGAGCTGAAGTCGCTCTACTTCGACTTCGACAAGTCGGTCCTGAGGCCTGACGCCGTCGACGGGCTCACGAACAACGTGACGTGGCTCAAGGAGAACGCCGACACGTTCGTGCTGATCGAGGGCAACGCCGACGAGCGCGGGACGTCCGAATACAACCTGGCACTCGGCGATCGCCGAGCCAAGTCGGCGATGGACTACCTCGAGGCCAACGGCATCGCCAAGGAGCGCATGTCGACCGTGTCCTACGGCAAGGAGCGGCCGATCTGCACCGACGCCACCGAGGCGTGCCGCGCTCAGAACCGTCGAGCCGATTTCCGCGTCAAGACTCGTTAAACGCGTGATCGACGAGGGAGCCGGCGCGGGGTCGACGGCGCGCCGGCTCCGGTTGACTCGGTGATCCACCGCTCGCGATTCGCTCCGGTCGTCGCTCTTGTCGTCGTGCTCGTGATCACCCGGGCGATCCTGTGCCTGACGCCCGCGTGGGCGTATGGCCCGGCCGGCGCGGATCCCGCCTCGCGCGTTTCCCTGGGCACCGATCCAAGGAGCGGTCTCCGCTACATCCGGATCGCGGGCCGGGAGGCACCCGTCTACCCGACGGTCGACCTCTCGTGTGACGGCCAGCGCTGGACGCTCACCCTGGCGCGCTCCGAGGACGGCGCGGTCTACGAGCTCTCGCACGCCAACGTCGAGCGGATGCTGAACGCGTCCGAGTGTCGCATGTTCCTGCCGGATCAGGAGGTCACGCTCGCCCGCGAGCAGCTGTGGGGGGTCTGGGCGGGCCCGACGCAGGGCCCGGGAGCCCCAACCGTCCTCGTCGGACAGGTCGTCGACGTCATCGACGGCAATACGATCCTCGTCAACATGGGCGAGCGCGCGGAGACCGTGCGCTACATCGGAATCATCAGTCAGGAGAACCGCCGTCCGCCGGGCCCCGAGGCCATTCCCGGCGACTCCGGCCAGGCCAACCGCCAGCTGGTCGCACGCCAGCAGGTCCGCATGGAGCTGGACACCATGGAGCGCGACCGGGATGGGCACCTGCTCGCGTACGTCTGGGTCGCGGACAAGATGGTCAACGCCGAGCTCGTTCGCCGCGGCTCCGCCGAGGTCATGACCGTCCAGCCGAACGTGCGCCACCGGGACCTGTTCGTCACGCTCGAGCAGGAGGCCCGCGACAACCGGCGCGGGCTGTGGGCCGATGCGGCGGAGCCGACCACGCCCACGAACGTCGAGCCCGCCCCCCGCCCGGTCGCCGAAGCGCGTCGCGGCGTCAGCCCTGCCGAGAACGGGTGGACGTGTCCGACGTCCCAGCTGATCAAGGGTCAGTACTTGACCTACACGGGCGGCGGACGGTGCGTCTACCACCTGCCGGACGGCGACCGCTACAGCGCGACCAAGGCCGATCGTTGCTACGCGACTGTCGAAGACGCGCGGCAGGACGGGTGCGTCGCCTCGAGACGCTAGCCGCCTCGAGGAGCCTCTAGTCCGGCTTCGTGTATTTACACTCCCCGGGCAGGGTCGTCTGCTCGGCCAGCCCGAGCGCGTCGGCCGACAGCTTGTCCGCGGTCGTGACGATCGCGGCGGCGCGCCGCTTGAGGCTGTCGCAGTGCGCGACCACGTCGGCATCGGGCGCGAACGACGTGAACGCGGCAAAGGCGGCGCCCTCGTCTTCGGCCACGGTCGCCCCGCCGCTGTAGCGTTGCGTTCGGCCGCGCACGGTGTACTGGTAGCCGTCGGGCCGCGTGGTGAGCGTCATGCCGGGGCCCTTGTCGAGGCACTTCTCGAGGACGGCCCACGTGATCTCCGGCCGCCGAGGCTCTGCCGCCGGCGGCAGCGACAGCCGGGTCATCACGAGCGACGCGGTCTGCTGAAATTCCTCGTCCTGCTCGGCGACGCTTCTCCTCAGCCGCTCCTTGGCTTGTGAATACTCCTGATAGTGATTCTGGAGATCGCCGCTCAGCGAGCGGTGAGAGGTGAAGAGCGCCCTCAGCTCGGCCGCGTTGTCGGATCGGTCACGGCGCACGTCCGTCACCCGGCCTTCGGCACGCATGCGCCGCGCCACCTGGGACAGGCGCTCGGCGTCCGTACGCAGCACGGGCTGGAGCTGGCGCAGGTGGGCTTGCCGCACTTCCGTCGCGCGCGCCTGCCGGTTGTCCGCCGGGCGCGGCGTCTCGGCCTCCCGCGCGGGCTCGGGCGCGGCGGCCGGTTTGCCGCCGAGCGCCACCTCGGGCGTTTGCGGGGCTTCCGCAGACCGGTAGGCGTAGAAGCCTCGCGCACCGACGACGAGGCCGGCCAGCGCGATCCCCACGACGACGGCCCACAGCGCCAGCCGACCGGCGAGCGTGGCCAGGGAGCGCCGCCCGGACGGGCGCCTGGCGCGCGCCGCGGCCCGCTCGAACCGTCGCCGGTCTCGACTCGTCAGCATTGACAACACACGGTTGGAGGCCGGCGCTCACCGATCGCGCCGGACTTCAAAGCGATGCTCGACACCGGCTACTATATCGCCTCACTGCTCTGGATCTGCCGTAGCCAGATGGCCATCTGGTTTCGTGGCCATCTGGGCATTGCCGGGTCCCCCCGATGCCGCTATTACACTGCGCGCAGATGCGTTCGGGCCCCTCGCGTGCCGCAATGCTGCTGCTTGTCCTCATCGGCTCCCCGGCGGCAGCACAGGCGCCCCCGACTCCCTCCGAGACGCCGAGCCCGTCGGAGGAACCGGTTCAGCTGCCGCCGGTCCAGGTCATCGGCACCACCCCGCTCCCGTCCCTTGGAGTCCCGCTGGACAAGTACCCGGGCAACGCCCAGCGGGTGACCGCCGAGGAGATCAGAAGGCGGAATCTCGTCAATCTCCCCGAGCAGCTCTTTCGCAATTTCGGCTCCGTGAACATGAACGGCGCTCAGGGCAACTCCTGGCAAAGCGATCTGACCTATCGGGGCTTCCTGGGTGGACCCCTGACGGGCAGCCCCATCGGGTTATCCGTCTACCTGGACGGCATGCGCTTCAACGACGGGTTTGGCGACACTATCAACTGGGATCTCATCCCCCAGTTCGCCCTCGCCGGGGTGGATATCGTTCCCGGCTCCAATCCGCTCTTCGGGCTGAATACTCTCGGCGGCGCTCTCTCCATGCGAACCAAGCGAGGCTTCGACTTCCCCGGGTTCGAGCTCGGGGCCTCCGGCGGGTCCTGGGGGCGCTGGGGGGTCGAGGGCGGATACGGGGGCTCGCACGGCCCGTTCGACTGGCTCCTCGGCTTCAACGTGCTCAGCGAGAGCGGCTGGCGCGACGAGTCGCCCACGGACTTGCGGCAGCTGTTCGCCAAGGTCGGATACCTGACGTCCCAGACCGACCTCGAGCTGGGCTACATCTACGCCAACAACAAGCTCACCGGAAACGGGCTGCTACCCGAGAGCACGCTGGCCGTCGATCGAAGCGCCGTCTACACGTTTCCCGACCAGACCAAGAACGTGATGCACCTGATCAATCTGAGAGGCAGCCAGTGGCTGACGGACGCGGTGCTGCTGTCAGGCAACGCCTTCTACCGCAACTACACGCGCGAGACGCTCAACGGCGACGCCGAGGTCAACTGCGTCGACGACGCCACCGGTAGCCGGGTCTTCACCGCCAACGGGCGTCCTGTGCACCTGGGGCTGTGCCGGGGCTCCGCGGTCGGATTCGTCGACGCCCAGGGCAATCCGCTCGCCGGCAATCTGGCGCTCGAGGCGGACGGCCGGGACCGCATCAGCCGGACGCGCACCCAGGACTGGGGCGTGACCTTGCAGCTCCAGCACCGCGGCAAGATCGTCGATCGCGACAACCGGCTCACCGTCGGCGTCGCCTACGACGGGCACGCCACTCGATTCACTCAGACCGAAGCGCCGTCGGACTTCGTGCGCCGGGGCAACAGCGTGGGGACCGTCCCCGCGGGTGCGTTCGCAACCGACGTGGACGTCGAGACCGGCCAACAGAACCTCGGTGTGTACCTCGCCGACACGTTCGAGGTCTTTCCCCAGCTTGGCGTCACCCTGGCGGGGCGATTTCAGCACGCGAGCGTCGGCATCCGCGACCGGTCGGGCCGTAGTCCGGCCCTCGACGGCGATCACAGCTTCGATCACGTGAGCCCGGCGGCGGGGTTCACCTACCAGCCCTTTCCCAGCCTGACGACGTTCTTCTCCTTCAGCGAAGGGTTCCGCGCTCCGACACCGGCCGAGCTCACGTGCGCCGATCCCCAAGCTCCGTGCCGACTTCCCAACGCGTTCGTCGCCGACCCCACGCTCGACCCCGTCATCGCGCGCACGTACGAATTCGGACTGCGGGGGCGAGCGCCGCTCGGAGATGGGCTCGGCTGGAGCCTCGCGTTCTTCCGCACCGACCTGAAGGACGACATCCTGTTCATCGTGGCCGAGCCCGGCGGAGCCGGCTTCTTCCAGAACGTGGCCAAGACCCGTCGCCAGGGCATCGAGGCCGGACTATCGGGACGATGGAATCGCGTCACGTACTTCATCAACTACGCCTATGTCGACGCGACCTACCGGAGCGACGAAACGCTGGCGAGCGTGACCGAGCCCAACGGCGTTCGCGTTCAGACCGGCGACCACATCCCCGGCATTCCCGCCCACAACCTCAAGGTGGGAGCCGAGGTCGAGATCTGGAATGATCTCTTCGCGGGCGCGAACGTCGTCCACGCCTCCGGCAGCTACCTGCGCGGCGACGACGGTAACAACCAGCCCAAGCTGGACGGCTACACGACCTTGAATCTGGCCATCCGCTACGCGCCGATCAAGCACCTGGAGCTGTGGGGACGGGTCGACAACGTGACCAACGCCCACTATGCGACGGCGGGCGCGCTGAACTTCAACGCGTTCGCCGCGCCTATCGCCGTCGAGCGATTCGTCGCTCCCGGGGCGCCGATCGCCGGCTGGGTGGGTGCGAAGGTGCGCTTCTAGGGCGGAGACTTAAATGGTGGAGCTGAGGGGAGTCGAACCCCTGACCCCAAGACTGCCAGCCTTGTGCTCTCCCAACTGAGCTACAGCCCCACGCGAGAAATCACCCTACAGGGACGTGCGGAAGCTTGTCAAGAATGGTGCCGGCGGTGGGACTCGAACCCACAAGCCCTTACGGGCACCCGGTTTTGAGCCGGGCTCGTTTGCCAGTTTCGACACGCCGGCTCCGCACGATTCGACGCGGTCATACTATCACCGGCCGACCAGGGCGCCGTACCGCGGGCGCTCGGCAAGCGGCGAGGAACGGGGCCGCGATGAGTCGCTTCCGGGTCAGACAGGTGACGTCATCGGCGTAGTAGATCCAGCGCAGCACGGCCAGGGACTCGCGATTTGCCGAAGGCGCCAGATACCATGGCGGCCGCGAGTTCTCCTCACGTCGATCTGACCGACGACGTTTGCCAGCTGTCGCATTGTGGCGCGCAGCCACTCGATGTATAGGAAGCTGGCCGACACGATCGCGACATACAAGCGGGTGTAGACGTAGCTCGCACTCTTGAAAGTGTTGTAGCGGTCGACGTAGCTCACGATCGAGCCGTCTCCATCGAGATATCCGCGAAAGAAATCATTCGTACACGAAGAAGGAGGTGTCCACTCCCGTAGGTGCCGGGCAAATCGTTGAAATTATTTGATGTATACTGAGTCGACGCCGCTTCGGCGTTCACATCTGACGCGAGGAGGACACCGATGGTCAGACTCGTCGCCATGCTGGTCGCCGTCCTGTTCACCGTGGTCACGCTCGGCGTGTCGCCGGCGCTGGCGCAGACGAGCGCGCCCGCCAAGACCGACGCGCCGGCCAAGGCCAAGACCGAGACCAAGGCCGACGCGAAGAAGAAGGAGCCGCTCGACATCAACAGTGCGTCGGCGGACGAGCTCAAGGCGCTGCCCGGCATCGGCGACGCGTACGCGAAGAAGATCGTCGACGGCCGCCCGTACGCGCGCAAGGACGAGCTGACCAAGAAGAAGATCGTGCCGCAAGCCACCTACGACAAGATCAAGGATCAGATCATCGCCAAGCAGAAGTAGCTCGGGAGGTCACGGGTCGCGGCATGGGTGAGCGGTCGTTCGCGGAGGACGTCAAGCAGCTCGGGTACGGGGAAGGCGAGATCCTTCGCGGCGAAGGCATTCTCGCGATCACCAAGGCGCTGCTCCAGTCCGGCGTGAGCTACATCGGCGGCTATCCGGGCGCGCCGGTCTCGTACCTGATCGACGTCCTGGCCGACGCGAACGATCCGCTGCTCAAGCCGCTCGGCATCTACTTCGAGCAGTCCGGCAGCGAGGCGGCGGCCGCCGCGCTCCTCGGCGCCTCCATCAACTATCCGATGCGCGGCGCCGTCACGTGGAAGTCGGTCGTCGGCACCAACGTCGCGTCCGACGCGCTCTCGCACGTCGCCTCGGCCGGCGTCATCGGCGGCTCCGTCATCGTGATCGGCGAGGACTACGGCGAGGGCGCCTCGATCCTCCAGGAGCGCACCCATTCGACGGCGCTGAAGTCGTCGATCCCGCTCCTCGATCCGCGCAACAGCCTCGACTCGTTCGCCCGTTTCGTCGGGGAGGGCTTCGGACTCTCCGAGGCGTGCCACGAGCCGGTCTTCTTCTCCATCCGGATCCGGGCGTGTCACATGCGCGGCACACTGCGGTGCCGCGACAACGTGCGCCCCGCGATCAGCATGCTCTCGCCGCTCGGCGCGCCGAGCTTCAGCATCGACCGGATCAACCTGCCGCCCTTCACATATCAGATGGAGGCGCAGAAGTTCGACAAGCGCCTGCCGGCGGCGATGCGCTACATCGTCGAGCGCGGGCTCAACGAGCACTTCCGCGGCGACGAGGACCACGTCGGGATCGTCATGCAGGGCGGGCTCTGGAACACGACCCTGCGCGGCCTGCACGTGCTCGGCCTGGCCGACACGCGCGGCCGGACGCCGATCCCGCTGCTGGTGCTCAACGCCATCCATCCGCTGGTGCCCGAGGAGCTGATCGCATTCATGAGGACCAAGCAGCGCGTGCTCGTCGTCGAAGAGGGGATGCCGAACTACATCGAGCGCGAGCTGAAGGCGCTCGCCCACGAGGCGCGCCTTCCCGTCGAGATCCAGGGCAAGGAGCTCCTGTCGCCGCACGGCGAGTACGTGCCCTACCTCGTCATCGGCGGCCTGCGACGGTTCTTCACCTCGGCCGGGGTGAAGTCGCAGTCGACCGCGGCGATCGAGGACCGCTATCACGCGCTGACCGCGCACCGGGAGAAGGTCGGCGACGTGCTGCCCGAGCCGGTGGCCAAGCGCCCGCCGTCCTTCTGCACGGGCTGCCCGGAGCGGCCGGTGTTCAGCGCGCTCAAGATCCTCCGCGAGCGCGAGCCGGAGATCGGCGACACGCACGTCGCGGCTGACATCGGCTGCTCGACCTTCTCGACGCAGGCGCCGTTCAACGTCGGCAACTCGGTCCTCGGCTACGGCATGGGGCTCGCGTCGTCGAGCGCGGTCTCGCCGCTCTTCGCCAAGCGGACGATCTCCGTGATGGGCGACGGCGCCTTCTGGCACAACGGCCTCACCAACGGCGTCGCGAACGCGATGTACAACCGCCAGGACTCGGTCCTGGTGATCCTCGACAATTTCTACGCGGCGGCGACCGGCCAGCACCACGTGCCGTCCACCGGCAAGAACGCGCGCAACGAGCCCGTGCCGATGACCATCCCGCAGGCGTTGCACGGCCTGGGCGTGAAGTGGGTCCGGACCGTGAACTCGTACCGCATCGCCGAGGTGATCGGAACGATCCGCGAGGCCCTGACGACGCGCGTCCCCGGCCTCAAGGTCATCATCGCGAGGAACGAGTGCATGCTCGAGCGCCAGCGTCGCGAGCGGCCCCGGCTGCGCCGCGAGGCGGCCGCCGGCCGTCAGGTCGTCCAGCCGCGCTTCGGCGTCGACCCCGACGTGTGCACGGGCGACCACTCCTGCATGCGCCTGAATGGATGCCCGTCGCTCACGCTTCGCGAGAGCCCCGATCCGCTCCGCGAGGACCCGATCGCGCACGTGGACGACACGTGCGTCGGCTGCGGCGTCTGCGGCGAGGTCGCCCACGCGGCGGTCCTGTGTCCGTCGTTCTACGAGGTGAAGGTGATCACGAACCCGACCTGGTGGACGCGGTTCGTGAGCCGTCTGCGCGCGGCCGTCATCCGCCGGCTCGCGGCCGTCGGGACGTGACCGACGCGCCGATCCTGAGCCTCCTGGTCCCGGCGGTCGGCGGGCAGGGAGGCGGCGTGCTGCTCGACTGGATCGTCGACGCCGCGCTCGTCGACGGCTATCCCGTCCACGGCACCTCCATCCCCGGCGTGGCTCAGCGCACGGGATCGACGACCTACTACGTCGAGCTCTCGTGCGAGCGAGATGCTGCGGCGCACGGAACACCGATCTTCTCGCTCTATCCGGTGCCGGGTGCGCTCGACGTGCTGCTGGCGCCGGAGTTCCTCGAGGTCGGGCGCTCGATCGAGCTCGGCTTTCCGTCGCCGGGCCGGACCACCATCATCGCGAGCACCCACCGCCTGTACTCGATTCACGAGAAGATCGTGACCGGACGCGGCATCTATCCGATCGAGAAGCTGCAGGCCGCGGCGCGCGCCTTCTCCAAGCGGCTCATCGCGTTCGACGCGCTGGCGCTGGCGCGCGAGCACGGGACCGAGGCCAACGCTGTGCTCCTCGGTGCGCTCGCGGGCTCCGGCGCCCTGCCGATCAACGCCGACGCGTATCGCGCGGCGATCAGGGCCAAAGGAGTTCAGGTCGACGCGAACCTGCGCGGGTTCGAAGCGGGACTCTCGGTGGCGGCGGGATCGGTCGGCGCCGCACGGGCGCCGGCTGTCCGCGACTCCTCCCGCCGAGCTCCGAGCGACCCCGCCGCCATGGGCGCGGGCGCATCGCAGGACATCGAGCGGATGATCGCCGAGTTTGCCGATGCGTTGCGGCCGGTGCTCCGCGTGGCCATTCCCCGTCTCATCGACTACCAGGATCGGGCGTACGCGGAGCGGTTTCTGGAGCGGCTGCGACCCGTCGTCCGCGGGGGCAGTCTCGAGCTGGCGACGACCGTCGCACGTCATCTCGCGACGTGGATGACGTACGAGGATGCCGTGCGGGTCGCACAGCTCAAAACGAGGGCAGCCCGATTCGAGCGCATACGTCGGGACAAGGGGGTTGGCGAGGGCGAAATCGTGGTGACCGACTTTCTCAAGCCGGACCTGGACGAGATCTACGGCGTCCTGCCGTATCGCCTCGTTTCGCCCTTCGCGCGCTGGGCCCAACGTCGGTGGCCGCACGGCCGCCCGACGCTGGGCCAGCACGTGAAGACGACAACCGTGAGCGGGTTTCTCCGCGTCTGGATGCTCACCTGGCTGCGGCCGCTGCGCCCGATCTCGTACCGCGCCCATGAGGAGCACGCGCGCATCGAGCGCTGGCTCGCCGCGATCGCCCGGTGCACCCAGTGGGACGACGGGCTCGCCTGCGAGGTCGGTCGAGCCGCCCAGCTCGTCAAGGGATACGGTGACGTCCGGCGGCGCATGGCCGGCCACTTCGATCGCCTGCTCGAGTCGGTGTTGCGGACGGCCGAGCGCGAGGCGGCGACCGGAGAGAAATTCGAGGCGTCGCGATCGCTCGCCTCGCGGTACCGTACGTTGGTGCTGCAGGGACCCGACTCCGAAGCCGCGGCTGTCACGCTCGCCGCCGAGGCGTCAGCGCGCTAGTCGCCGTCACAGGAGGTCCCGGCACATGTCGCTCGCCGAAGTCCGATCGGTCTATGCCGTCTCGCGGGCAAGCCTCCTCGACTTCTACCGGACGATGGATCCCGACCGACCGTGTCCCTCCTCGGAAACGTGGGAATGGCTCTATCGTCCAAGCTTCGGCGCCCCGTGCAGCGCGCTGGTGGTGGAGCGCGACAATCGAGTGGTCGCCCACGCCGGCATCATCCCGTTCTGGCTCTCCGTGCGAGATCGGAAGGTCTCGGCCGGCTGGTACGTCGACTTTGCGGTGCTCCCGGAGCTGCAGCGCGCCGGGCTGGGGCGCGCGCTGACCCTCGAGTGGATGCGGCTCACGGATGTCCACGTGACCTTCTGCAACGAGCGATCGATGGGCCTCTTCCGAAAGCTGGGCTGGGAGGAATCCTTCGATACCCGTCTGCACCACTTCTTCCTCAAGCCGTTGAGCCATCCCAGCATGCTGAGGCGGCTGGACGGTCGTGTTCCGGCCGCGGTGACGGCGGCGGTGAACGGGGCCGCTCGAGCGCTTCTGAGCAACTGGTACGGCCTGCAATCGAGACGAGCGGGGAAGCTCGACTTCGCTCCGGTGAGCGAGAGGCTCCTCGAGCGCTTCGAGTCGACTCCCCGATCCGCCATCGCTCCGATCCGCGATCGGGAATATCTGCGCTGGCGATTTCTGGAGTCCCCATACCGACCCGAATATCGCGTGGCGCTCTCGGATGGTCTCCCGCTCGCGATCGTGCGGGAGCGGAAAGACAAGCCTCGCTCCCGGCACGTCGAGATCCTGTTCGTCAAAGACGACATCCCGTTTCCTGCGCTCAAGCAGCTGATCGCCGCGCTCGGAGTCTGGGCTTCCCGCCGCGACCATGCCTATCTCCGCTACTACGAGCCCGACCCGTTGCGCTCTCGACAGCTCCACCGGGCGCTGCGGTCGTACGTCCACCATCCGCGGTTCGCGTTCTTCGCCCGGAGCGCCGAGCTCATGGACGACTTGAAGCGGGGTCCGCTCCGCTGGCAGCTCGCCGACAGCGACTTCGAGGTGACCGGCTAGCGATGGATCTGAAGGGCCGGATCAAGAGCGGCCTGATGGTGCTCGACCGGCCGATCGTGCGCTGGCAGCTGCGCGTCCTGGGCGACCGACCGGGACTGATTTCCCTGCTGTGTCACAGCGTCTTCACCGATCGCGCGCAGGCGCATTGCCGCAACCTCGACCCGCTCGAGGACCTGACCCTCGAGGACTACCAGCGCATCTTCGAGCACTTCGGGGCGGCGGGCTACCAGTTCGTGAGCGAAGAGCAGGTTCTCGCCGGACTCGACCCGGATGGTCGGTTCGTCTGGCTGACGTTCGACGACGGATACTACAACAACTTCCGGATCCTGCCGCTGATCGAGAAGCTGAAGATTCCGGCACAGCTGTACGTGTCGACCGACCACGTTCTGGAAGGCAAGAGCTTCTGGTGGGACGCACTCTACCGCGCGCGCTCCAGACAGGGGCGGACGCCGGACGAGATCTACCGGGAGGCCGAGGCGCTGAAGAGCAAGACGAATCGTGAGCTCGAAGCGATCCTGGTCGGCGAGTTCGGCTCGAGCGTCCTGACACCGGCCTCGGACATCGATCGGCCCATGACCGCCGAGGAGGTCCGGCAATTCGCGTCGCATCCACTGATCACGGTGGGGAATCACACCTCCGAGCACGGGGTTCTGACCAACTACTCGCTTCCCGAGGCCAGGCGGATCATCGAGAAGGGGGAGAACGATCTAAGACGAATCCTGGGCAGGCCCTGCCGAACCTTCGCGTATCCCAACGGGGACTTCTCGGAGGAGATGTTCGAAACGCTGGAGCGTCTGGGATACGCGGCCGCGATCTCGTGCGACTTCCGGAGAAATTCGATGGCGAGTGTCCTGACCGCGAGGTCTCGCTACCGAATCGGCCGGTTCTACCTCTCCGGGGGCTGGGACCTGGAGGCCCAGTGCCAGATGCTCAGGGCCGTCTTCTCACCGCTCCTCGCCCTCCGCGCGGCGGGCCTGCGGGCTCGCCGCCGGGCGCGGCGTCGTTGAGCGACGTCTCGTAGGGTTCGCTCGCGCCGTGGTGAGCTCGCGGCGCGAGACTCTCGCGCCCCGTCTTCTAGACAGCGCGGCCGGCGGCGGACGTCCGGCGAATCAGCCCGCGGAGGCGGTCGGCATCGTGCGGATCGAGGCGGACGAACGTGAAGGCCTGCCCGTCGGCGTCGACTCGAAGGAGGATCGAGATGACCTCGATCGGCGCGCCGCCGTCCGGCGGCGTGAAGATCGCCTTGCCGATCGTGTCCGAGTCCAGCGCCGCATCGAAGCGCGCTTTCATGCCCGACAGGCCCACCTCGACGAGGGTCCCGTGGTGCTCGCGTCCGTTGTACTCGCGCAGCCGCGCCGGAATGCTCAGACGGGCGCGCGTCGACCGCCGCTTGTCCGGACGTCGCTCCAGCTCGGCGCCGCGGGCCATGGCGTGCGGCTCGAGGAACGTCAGGACCTCGTTCAGCCGCTCGAGCTGGACGGGCTTGCCCATGAAGTCGGCCGCGCCCAGCCTGAGGCACTCGCGGGCCTGGCTCTCGTTGACGACCCCGGAGACGGCGACGATCGGGACGCCGAGCGCCCGCACCGGGCGGAGCTGGAGGAAGTCGAGCCCGCTCATCCCGGGGAGCTGGACGTCGAGCAGGATCGCGTCGAGCCGCTCGCTCTGGAGGCTGGCGAGCGCGGCTTCGGCCGTGTGGACGACGAGCGCGTGGTGGCCGAGCTCGACGAGAAAGTCGCGCAACACCTCGCCGAGGTCGAGCTGGTCTTCGACAACCAGGACCCGCATCTGCGGCCGAGCGTAGCACGATAGGTGCGGCTTCCCCGAGGAACCGAGACCGGTCGGGCCTCTCGGCCCGAAGTGCTATACTGTGCGCCCGGGTGCATCTCGAAGGAGGCATATCTTGTCGGGCTACCTGCCCGTTCTCATCTTCGCCGCGTTGATCCTCGGCTTCGGGGTCGTCTCGCTCGCGGTGGCGCGGCTTTTGCGTCCGAGCCGCCCCAGCCCCGTCAAGCTCATGAACTACGAGTGCGGCGCCGAGCCCATCGGGACCGCCTGGGTGCAGTTCCCCGTCGGCTTCTACCTGGTCGCGCTCGTGTTCATCGTCTTCGACGCGCTCGCAGTGTTCCTCTTCCCGTGGGCGCTGGTGCTCCGCGTCGTCGGCGTCAGCGCGTTCTGGGTGATGGCCGCGTTCGTCGGCCTCCTCGGACTCGGCTGGCTCTACGCGTACCGGGAGGGCGTGCTCGAATGGAAGTGAAGCCGCCCGTCCCGCAGGTTCCCCCGCCAGTCTGGAGCGAGTTCAAGGATCTGCAGGAGTGGGAGAAGTACCATCAGTCGCGCCCGTCGGACGACAAGACCTCGAATGCGCTCGCCTCGATCGCCGACGCGATCCATCACATGCCGGGCGGCTGGATCGTCACCACGTCGACCGACAAGATCTTCAACTGGGCGCGCAAGTCGTCGATCTGGCCGGTGACGTTCGGGCTGGCGTGCTGCGCGATCGAGATGATGGCCACGTTCGCCTCGCGCTTCGACGTCGAGCGCTTCGGGATGGTGCCGTGGGCCTCGCCGCGCCACTCCGATCTGATGATCGTCTCCGGGACCGTGACCATCAAGATGGCGCCGATGCTCAAGCGCATCTACGACCAGATGCCCGACCCCAAGTGGGTGGTCTCCATGGGCTCGTGCGCGAACTCCGGCGGCCCCTTCCGCCACGGCTACCACGTCGTGAAGGGCGTCGACCGCGTCGTGCCGGTCGACGTGTACGTCCCCGGCTGTCCGCCCACACCCGACTCGCTGATGTACGGGCTGCTCAAGCTCCAGGCCCAGGTCGAGGAGTTCCAGAAGACCGGGAAACGCGGCGCGGCGTCCGACCCCGGGGGAGCATGACGGCCGCCGACGCGCGCGCGCGTATCCAGGAGCGCTTCGGAGTGGACGCGGTCGCCGACGGTGGGCTCGGCGTCACCCTGCCGCGCGATCGCTGGCAGGAGTTCGCCCGCTTCGCCCACGACGAGCTCGGCTGCCGCTACTTCAACTGGCTGTCCGCCGTGGACTGGCAGGACCAGGGTCTCGAGGTGCTCTGCCGCCTCGAGAACCTCGACGCGCCGCTCGTGGTCGCGATGCGCACCCGGCTCCCCGCCGGCCAGACACGCTGTCCGTCGCTGACCTCGCTCTATCGCGGCGCCAACTGGATGGAGCGCGAGTGCTACGACATGTTCGGGATCGTCTTCGAAGGCCATCCCGACCTCCGACGCATCCTCCTCTCGGACGACTGGGAAGGCTACCCGCTCCGAAAGGACTACGCCGTCGACACTCCGCTGGCCCCGTACCGATGAGGAGACACGGTCCATGATCTACGAGCTGCGCACCTATACCCTCTCGCCCGGCAAGCAGGGCGAGTACCTCAAGCTCAATTCCGAGGTCGGCCGTCCGATCCGCGGCGACAAGTACGGCAAGCTCGAGGGCTCGTGGACGACCGAGTTCGGCACCCTCAACCAGTACGTCCACCTCTGGGCCTACGCCGACCTGGTCGAGCGCGAGCGGCTGCGGGACGAGCTCGCGAAGAACGAGGCGTGGGGCCGCGACTACGTCGCGAAGATCCGGCCGCTGCTCCTCGCCCAGGAGAACAAGATCCTGTCGGCGCAGCTGCCGCTGAAGCCGCCGGGCGACGGCGGGCACGTCTACGAGCTCCGGGCGTATCGCACCCAGGTCGGGAAGGCCGGCGAGTGGCTCGGCCACTTCAAGGCGATCATGCCCGTGCGCGAGAAGTACTCGAAGAACGTGGGCGTGTTCCAGACCGAGGTGGCCCAGCTCAACGAGGTCGTGCACCTCTGGGCCTATCGCGATCTGAACGATCGGGCGGCCGTCCGCGGCAAGGTTCTTCAAGACGCGGAGTGGCAGGCGTTCCTCGGCAAGGCGACGCCGCTGCTCGTCGAGATGCGCTCGGTGGCGATGATTCCCGCGCCGTCCTCGCCGATGAAGTAACTCGACCGTGGCCGCGACGCAGACCCAGCAGGTCGTCGAGATCGGGTACGGGGGCAACGAGCGCCTCATGATGAACATGGGGCCGCAGCACCCATCATCCCACGGCGTGTTCCGCATGATCCTCACGCTCGAGGGCGAGACCGTCGTCGGCGTCGACGCCGTGATCGGCTATCTCCACCGCTGCCACGAGAAGCTCGGCGAGAGCCTGACGTACGTGCAGTACCCGTCGATCGCATCGAAGACCGACTACGTCGCGGCCATGACCGCCGAGCTCGCGTACGTCTCCGCCGTCGAGAAGATCGCGAAGGTCGAGGTTCCCCGCCGCGCGCAGTACCTGCGCGTGATCGTCGCCGAGCTGCAGCGGATCGCCTCCCACTGCCTCTGGCTCGGCACCTGGTGCCTGGACATGGGCGGAGCGCTCGGGGGCGGCGCGACCGTCTTCCTCTACTGCATCCGCGAGCGCGAGATGGTCCTGGATCGCTTCGAGGAGCTGACCGGCGCGCGCCTGCTCTACGGCTTCCACCAGACGGGCGGCACCCGGTACGACGTGCCGCCGGGCTGGGACAAGAAGGTGCGCGAGACGGTCGACTTCATCGAGCGCCGGCTCGACGAGTACGAGTCGATGCTGGAGGGCAACACGTTCTTCCGCGTGCGCACGCAGGGCGTCGGCGTGATCTCGCGCGAGGTCGCCGAGACGGTGGGCGTGTCGGGCCCGCTGATCCGCGGCTCGGGCGTGGGGTACGACGTCCGGCGGGCCGAGCCGTATTCGTCGTACGGCGATTTCGACTTCGTCGTGCCCGTGGAGACCGCGGGCGATTGCTACGCGCGCTATCGCGTGCGCATGGTCGAGTTCCGTCAGTCGATCCGGATCATCCGGCAGGCGCTCGACGGGCTCCCCGAGGGCCCGATCTCCTCGCGTCCCGGCGTGAAGTCCGTCGCCCAGGTCCGCGTGCCCAAGGGCGAGGGCTACACGCGCATCGAGGGCGCCCGCGGCGAGATCGGCTGCTACATCGTGAGCGACGGCGGGCCGAAGCCGTACCGCCTGAAGTGGCGGGGCGCGTCCTTCTCGAACCTGGCCGTCCTGCCCTACATCGTGCCCGGCCACAAGGTCGCCGACGTGGTCGCGATCATGGGCTCCGTCGATCCGGTATTCGGGGAAGTCGACCGGTGACCTTGCCGCCCATGGCCTGGCACGCGATCGAGGCGTTCATCGTCCTGAACGTCCTGCTCGGGCTGGTCGCCTACGTCACGCTGCTCGAGCGCAAGTTCGCCGCGCGCATGCAGTCGCGGATCGGCCCGTACTACGTCGGCCGGCCCCACGGCTGGCTCCAGCCGATCGCCGACGCGCTCAAGCTGATGATGAAGGAAGACATCGTCCCGGCCACCAGCGATCGCGCGGTCTACAACCTGGCGCCGATCGTCTTCCTCGTCCCGTGCTTGCTGATCTTCGCGACGCTCCCGTTCGCGCCCACGCTCGGCGTCGCCGACCTGAACATCGGCGTACTGTTTTTCCTGGCCGTCTCGTCGCTGGAGATCGTCGGCCTCTTCATGGGCGGCTGGGGGTCGAACAACAAGTACGCGCTCCTGTCGGCGATGCGCGCGGTCAACCAGATCATCTCCTACGACCTGCCGTTCATCTTCGCCGCGCTCGTTCCGGTCGTCCTCGCCGGCTCGATGCAGATGTCGTCGATCGTCGCCGCGCAGCAGGGACTCTGGTTCGTCGCCTACCCTCTCATCGGCCAGCTCGCCTTCCTCGCCTTCGTGGTGGCCACGCTCGCCGCCGAGAACCGGGTGCCCTTCGACATCCTCGAGGCCGAGTCGGAGCTGGTCGCCGGCTTCCGGGTCGAGTACAGCGGCATGAAGTTCGCCCTGATCCAGCTCGGCGAGTACGCGCACATGCTGGGCACGAGCTTCCTCGGCGCCCTGCTCTTCCTGGGCGGCTGGCTCGGCCCCGGGCCGGCGGCGCTCGGACCGCTGTGGCTCCTGCTCAAGGCGATGGTGATCTTCCTGCTGGTCACCTGGGTGCGCTGGTCATTCGTGCGGATCCGGGTCGACCACATCCTGGCGATCTCGTGGAAGCTCCTGATGCCGGCGACCCTCGTCTTGCTGCTGGCGGCCGGGTTCGTCGTCGCGACGCGAGGCGCCGGTGGCGGGTAACGGCGGCGCGCCCGCGTTCTGGCGCGAGACGGGCCAGCTGATCGGCGCCATCGGGCGCGCGATGGGCGTCACCTTGCGGAACCTCTTCCGCAAGCCGGTGACCGTCCACTATCCCGACGTCCAGCGGCAATACCCGGACCGCTTCCGGGGCATCCTCGCCCTCGCCTACGACAAGGAGACCGGCGAGGAGGCGTGCATCGGCTGCCGTCTCTGCGAGTACGTCTGCCCGCCGCAAGTGATCAAGGTCGAGATGCTGAAGGGCCAGAAGCGGAACTACGCGAAGACGTTCACCCTCGAGCTCTACGCGTGCGAGTTCTGCGAGCTGTGCGTGCAGGTGTGCCCGACCGACGCGATCATCATGATGAAATCCTTCGATCTCGCGACCGCGGACCGGCGCGAGCTCCTGCTCGACAAGGACCGGCTGCACGCCCTCGGCCTCACGTTCGAGCCATCGTGGGCCACGGGCAACCGGCTGCGCGACATGCAGGCGCCGCCGAGGCCGGCGCGAGCCGAGGCCAGGGGAGAAGCCAAGGGAGAGGCGAAGGAGCCGGCCGAGTGACCCTCGAAGCGGTTGGATTCTGGGTGGTAGCCGTGGTGCTACTCGCCTCGAGCCTTGCCGTCGTGCTCACCCCGAACCTGTTCCACGCCGTCCTCTACCTCGCCGCGGCCCTGGTCGCCACGGGCGCGATCTTCCTCTTGCTGGAGCAGCCCTTCCTCTTCGCCGTGCAGCTCCTGCTCTACGCCGGGGGCGTCGTCACGATCGTGGTGTTCGCGATCATGCTGACCGAGCGGCTGATCGGGGAGCGCGTCCGGCAGACGAGCCGGCACCTCGTCAACGGCGCGATCGTCGCGGCCGCGGTCTTCGCCGGCATCGCGGGCTTCCTGCTGCGGTCGCCGCTGGCGACGCCGCGCCCGGGACCGGTCGACGACGCCACGGTCGCGATCGGGCGCGCCCTGGTGGGCCCCTTCGCCGTGACGCTCGAGCTCCTGGGCGTGCTCCTGGTGACGGCTCTCCTCGGCGCCCTCTACTTCGCGCGGAGCGACGAGTGATCGGGCTCTCGTCCTATCTGGTCCTGGCCGCGCTCATGTTCTCGATCGGGCTCTTCGGGGTCCTGACCCGCCGCAACGCGGTCGGTATCCTGCTCGGGATCGAGCTGATGCTGAATGCCGTCAACATCAACCTGGTTGCCTTCGCGCGCTTTCACGGCGACCTGTTGGGGCTGGTCTTCACCTTGTTCACGATCTCCATCACCGTCGCCGAGGTCGCCGTGGGACTCGCAATCGTCATCGTGATCTTCCGCGTGCGGCGGACGGTCGAGGCGGACCGCCTCGACCTGCTGCGGTGGTAGCACCGTGACTCCGGACGTCGCGCTCCCGCTCCTCGTCCTCGCGCTACCCTTCGCCGCGTTCCTGCTGCTGGCCGTCGTCGGGCCGCTGCGCCGGACCGGTCGCCCGGCCGGGCTGGTGTCGATCGCGGCGATCGCGATCTCGTTCGCCGCCGCGTTGACCGTCTGGGCGCGGGAGCTCGTCGCGGAGCGGACGTGGGGATGGATCCCGGCCGACGGCGGACCGATCGCGACCGTCGGGGTCCTCGTCGATCCGCTCGCCAACGCGATGCTTGTCCTGGTGACCCTGGTGGCGCTGCTCGTCCAAGTCTACTCGCTCGCGTATCTCGGGGACGAACGCCCCGGGGCGCTCGGTCGCTACTACACGTACCAGTCGCTCTTCGTCTTCTCGATGCTCGGTCTCGTGCTCGCCCCCGGGTTCGTCCAGATGTTCGTGTTCTGGGAGTTGGTGGGGCTCTGCTCGTATCTCCTGATCGGCTTCTGGTACGAGCGCCCGGCGGCCGCGCGCGCCGCGGTGAAGGCGTTCTGGATCACGAAGCTCGGCGACGTCGGCTTCATCGTCGGCATCGTGCTCCTGTGGTCGGCCACCGGGACGTTCGAGTTCACGGACCTCTTCGAGAAGGCGCAGGCGAACGCGCTGGCCGTCCCGGGCCTGGCGACGATCATGTTCCTCATCTATCTCGGCGCCGTCGGCAAGTCGGCCCAGTTCCCGCTGCACGTGTGGCTCCCGGACGCGATGGAGGGGCCGACGCCGGTCTCGGCGCTCATCCACGCCGCCACGATGGTCACGGCCGGCGTCTACATGGTCACGCGGACCGAGCCCCTGTTCGCGCTGGTTCCCGAGGTCCTGACCCTGATCGCCTGGGTAGGCGCGTTCACCGCGCTCCTGGCCGCGACGATGGCGTGCGTCGAGGGAGACATCAAGCGCGTGCTCGCGTACTCGACCGTCTCGCAGCTCGGGTACATGATGGCGGCCGCGGGCGCCGGGGCGTCGCCCGCCGGGTTCCTGCACCTGCTCACGCACGGGCTCTTCAAGGCGCTCCTGTTCCTCGCCGCCGGCGCGGTGATCCACGCAGTGGGCACCAACGACATCTTCCGTATGGGCGGGCTGTTCCGGGCGATGCCGCAGACGGCCGTCGTCTTCGTCGTCGGCACGCTCGCGCTGGCCGGCGTGCCGCCACTCGCGGGCTTCTTCTCGAAGGAGGCGGTGCTCGGCGGGGTGTGGGAAGCCCATCTGACCGGGCCGTTCCTGATGCTGGCGCTGACCGCGCTGCTCACCGCCTTCTACATGTTCCGCGTCGTCTTCGTCGCGTTCTTCGGGCGCGCTCACGCGGGCGGCCATCCGCACGAGGCGCCGTGGCTGATGCGCGGGCCGCTCTGGCTCCTCGCGATCCTCACGCTGGCCGTCGGCATCCGCCTGGCGCTCGGCGGCGGCGAGGCCCACGAGGAGGCGCCCGGATGGCTGCCGCCGCTGTCGGTCGGGCTGGCCACCGTGGGCTTCGTGCTGGCGTGGGCGATGTACCAGCGGGGCGCGGTCGATCCCGCCCGGGTCGCGGCCGTGCTGAGACCCCTCGACTATCTCGCGCGCCGGCGCTACGGGCTCGATGGACTCTACGCCGGCGTCTACCGTGGGATCATCCTCGGGTTGTCGCGACTGATCGGCTGGATCGACCGCTACCTCGTCGACGGGATCCTCAACGCGCTGACCGCGCTCACCCTGCGCGCGGGCGACGCGCTCCGGTACATCCAGAGCGGCCGGGCGCAGGACTACGTCTACGGCGTGGCCTTCGGCGTGCTCCTCCTCTTCGTCTGGGCCCAGCTATGGCGCCGCTGACCGTGCCCGTGCTCTCGATCATCACGTGGTCGCCGTTCGTCGGCGCGCTGCTCATCATGTTCACGGCCCGCCACCGCCCTCGCGCGGTGCGTCTGATCTCGGCGGCGACGACCGGCATCTCGGCGGTGCTGTCGCTCTGGATCTACGTGGCCTACGAGCGAGAGAACGCCGGCTTCCAGTTCTACGAGAAGCTTCCGCTCGTGCCGCCGCTCGGCATCTCGTACGAGCTCGGGGTCGACGGCATCAGCCTGCTGCTGGTCCTGCTGACGTCCATCATCATCGTGGCCGGCGTCTTCGCGTCGTGGACGGTCGCGGTCCGGAGCCAGGAGTTCTACGCGCTGCTGCTGGCGCTCGTGACCGGCGTCTACGGCGTGTTCGTGTCGCTGGATCTCTTCGTCCTGTTCCTGTTCTACGAGCTCGCGGTGCTGCCGATGTACCTGCTGATCGGCATCTGGGGCTCGTCGGGCGAGGTGCGGCCGCGCGGAATCTTCGCGTGGGCATACCGCGAGACCGGGGTCGGGACGAAGGAATACGCGGCGATGAAGCTCACCCTCTATCTGCTGTTCGGATCGGCGTTCATCCTGGTCGGCATCCTCGCCCTCTACGTCAACGCCGGATCCGGTTCGTTCTCGTTCCTCGACTTCGAGGCCACCGCGTTCCCGCGCCCGCTGCAGCGCTGGGTCTTCCTCGCCTTCTACGTCGGCTTCGGCATCCTCGCCGGCATCTGGCCGCTGCACACGTGGTCGCCCGACGGTCACGCCTCGGCGCCCACGGCGGTGTCGATGCTCCACGCCGGCGTGCTCATGAAGCTCGGCGCCTACGGCGTCGTGCGCGTGGGCATGGGGTTGCTGCCCGACGCGGCGGTGGACCTCGCCTGGCTGGTCGGCACGATCGCGTGCGTGAACATCGTGTACGGTGCGCTCTCCTCGATGGCGCAGACGGACCTGAAATACGTGATCGCCTACTCGTCCGTCTCCCACATGGGGATCGTCATGCTGGGCGCCGCGACCCTGACCGAGGCGGGGCTCAACGGCTCGGTGTTCCAGATGTTCGCCCACGGCGTCATGACCGGGCTGTTCTTCGCGCTCGTCGGGCTCGTCTACGAGAAATCGCACTCGCGCGAGATCGGCAAGATGGGCGGCTTCGGCAAGCTGATGCCGGGGATCGCGACCGCGTTCACGGTCGGCGGGCTCTCGTCGCTGGGCCTGCCGGCCACCGCGGGCTTCGTCGCCGAGCTCTTGACCTTCCTCGGGGCGTGGCGCTCCGCGCACTCGTGGTGGCTCTATCCGGCCGTCGCGGGAACCTTCCTGACCGCCGTCTACGTGCTGCGCGTCGTCAAGCAGATCTTCTGGGGACCGCCCTCGCCCCACTTCCACGACCTCGTGGATGCGCGCGGCCCCGAGTGGGTCGCGCTGGTCGGGCTGGTCGCCGTGCTGGTGCTCTTCGGCATGGTCCCGTGGCTGGCGATCGCGCCGATCGACACGGCGACGGTGCCGCTCCTGGCGCGGATCGTGACCCCGTGAGCCCGTTCGCCCTCGAGCTCGGTCTCGGCGCGGTCATGCTCGCGGTCTTCGGCGCGACCCTGGCCGCCCGCGGGACCGATCGCCGGTGGATCGCCTGGCTCGCCACCGTGGGCGTCCTGGCCGTCGGCGTCGTCAGCGCGCTCGTGAAGCCCACGCCGCCAGCGCTCTTAGGCATGTTCGTCCAGGACGGCCTGGCGATCTTCGCGAAGCGGCTCTTCCTGGCCGCGACCTTCATCGGGCTCCTGGCCGGCATCGCCCGAGACGCGGCCGCGTGCGGCCGACGCGCCGGCGAGTATCACCTGCTCATCCTCTCCTCGCTGCTCGGGATGCTGGTGCTGTCGTCGGCCCGCGATCTCATATTGTTATTCGTCGCCTTCGAGCTGATGTCGCTCCCGCTCTACGTGCTCGCCGGCTTCCTCAAGAGCCAGGACGAAGCAGTCGAGGCCGCGCTCAAGTTCTTCCTGGTCGGCAGCGTCTCCTCGGCGGTGATGGCATACGGGCTCTCGTTCGTCTACGGCGCCACGCGCGCGACCGACCTCGGGCGGGTGGCCCAGACGTTCTCGCCAGGCCAGCCGCTCCTGCTGCTGGGGCTCCTCGCGGTGTTCGCCGGCTTCGCGTTCAAGATCGCGGCGTTCCCGTTCCACATGTGGGTGCCCGACACGTACGAGGCCGCCTTCACACCTTTCGTGGCGTGGCTCTCGGTGGCGCCGAAGGCCGCCGGCTTCGTCGCGCTCTTCCGCGTCTACTTCGAGGGGATGGGCGAGCGGGCGGGCGCCTGGATTCCGATCGCGGCGGGCCTCGCGACGCTCACGATCGTCGGGGGCAACCTGATGGCGCTGCCGCAGCAGAACACCAAACGCCTCCTGGCGTACTCCGGCATCGCCCACATCGGCTACATGCTCGTGGGGTTCGCGGCGGCTTCGGCCTCGGGCATGGCGATGGTGCTCTTCTATCTGGTGGCCTACGTCTTCGGCAACATGGGCGCCTTCCTCGTCGTCGAGGCGGTCGCGCGCTCCGAGCGCTCGGAGTCGACGGCCGCCCTGAGGGGGCTCGCGCAGCGGTCGCCCCTGCTGGCGCTGGCGATGCTGCTGTTCCTGCTCTCGCTCGGCGGCATCCCGTTCTTGGCCGGTTTCTGGGCCAAGCTCTACGTGTTCTGGGCGGCTGCGGCGGCCGGGCTCTACTGGCTCGTGCTCGTCGGCGCCGTGCTGACGGTCGTCGCGCTGTTCTACTACCTGGTCGTCGCGAAACGGATGTACATCGAGCCCCCTGATGCCTCCGCCGGACGGATTCGCCCGTCGGCCACCCTCGCCCTCGCGGTCGTCCTCTGTGCGCTCGCTGTGGTCGCGCTCGGCGTCTACCCCAAGCCGATCGTGATGGCCGCGCTCCGGATCGCCACGCCGCTCTTCTAGACGGGCCGGCCGAATTCGCCGGGCGCGTCGGCCCGGTCGCCCGGTCGAGGCAGTGAGGCAGTGAGCAATTGAAACTCCGGAATTGTCCCCGGCGATCGCCAAGGCGCTTTCGATAGCCAAAATGTTGAAAAAATTACGAATCAGCTCAATGTCTTGACAGCTTCCAATTCGGCGAGTATTTTTCTGTACCGACTGGTCAGTACACGTGACGACAAAGACCGCGGAACACAGCAAGGTTCGGGACGGCCGCTCGACGCGCGAGGCGATCCTCGAGGCGGCGAGTCGGCTGATCCGCGTGCACGGCTACAACCACACGTCGCTCGACGACGTGCTGCGCGAGAGCGGTGTCAGCAAGGGGAACTTCTACTACCACTTCAAGAGCAAGGAAGACCTCGGCTACGCCATCCTGGATCAGATCATCGGCTCGTTCCTTGAGCGCACGCTCGAGCCGTGCTTCGCCGACCCCGACGAGCACGCGCTCGCCCAGGTCCAGTGCTTTCTCGATCGCCTCCTCGAGGCGCAGCGCGCGAGCAACTGCGTCGGCGGCTGCCCGCTCGGGAACCTTGCCGCCGAGCTGTCCGACGTCCACGAGGGCTTCCGCGGGCGCCTCACGTCGGTGTTCGCCGCGTGGCGCGAGCGGCTGACCCTCGCTCTCCGGTCGGCGCAGAGTCGGGGCACTGTCGATCGATCTTGCCAGCCCGAAGCGGTGGCCGATTTTCTCGTCGCCTCGCTGGAGGGCGCGATCCTACTGACGAAGCTGACGAAAGACATCGCCGTCATGGAGCAGTGCGTGGCGGAGATGAAGCGCTATCTGTCACTGTTCGAGCCGAGGGTATGACGGTCATGGACAGGACAAAGCCGGACGGCGACGCGGCGCTGGTCGAGGCGCTGCGCCGCGAGGATCCTGAGGCGCCGGAGCAGCTGGTCGAGACGTACGGCGACCGTGTGTATCGGCTTGCCCTGCGCATCACGGGATCGAACGAGGACGCGGAAGAGGCCGCACAGGACGCGCTGTGGACGGCCGCCCGGAAGATTTCCACCTTCAAGGGGGAGTCCGCCTTCGGAAGCTGGCTCTACCGGATCGCCGCGAATGCCGCCTATCAGAAGCTACGGGCTCGCCGGTCGAAGTCGCACGAGATCGCGATCGACGACGTCCTGCCGACGTTCGACGACGACGGCCGGCACTTCGAGCCGATGGCGGACTGGTCGGACCGAGTCGACGAGCAGGCGCTCCAGGGCGAGCTGCGCCGAGTGCTGGGCGAGGCGATCGACGGCCTGCCGCCGGACTATCGCACCGCGCTCGTGCTCCACGACGTGGAGGGCCTGTCCAATCCGGACATCGCCGAGGCGCTCGGCATCAGCCTGCCCGCCGTGAAGTCGCGGGTGCATCGCTCGCGGCTCTTCGTGCGCAAGCGCCTGGCCGAGTACATGAAGACGGCCTAAGACCCGCCGCGCCGCGCGCTGGTTGACGCAAGGCGTCGGCGTGTGGTCTGATGGACGCTCGTCGAAGTCACCGGAAAGAAAGGTCCGACGCCATGGAAGCCGTGATCGCGACCGGAGGCAAGCAATACTGCGTGACGACCGGCCAGGTCATCTCGGTCGAAAAGCTGCCGGGTGAAAAGGGATCGCCCGTCGAGTTCAAGTCCGTCCTGCTCGTCAACCGTGACGGACAGGTCATCGCGGGCGAGGAGGCGCTCAGCCGCGCCAGGGTCTCGGGCGAAGTGGTGTCCCAGGGACGTCGCCGGAAGGTGAGGGTCGTGAAGTTCAAGCGTCGGAAGAACTATCGCCGCCACCGGGGCCACCGCCAGGCGGCGACGACCGTCCGCATCACGAAGATCGAGGTCTAGACACGATGGCTCACAAGAAGGGTGTCGGCAGCTCGAGAAACGGCCGCGACTCCAATCCCCAGATGCTCGGCGTGAAGCGGTTCGCCGGCCAGTTCGTCACCGGCGGCTCCATCCTCGTGAGGCAGCGCGGCACGCGGTTCAAGCCCGGCCTCAACGTCGGGATCGGCTCGGACGATACGCTGTTCGCGAAGGTGGACGGCTACGTGAAGTTCGCGCGGCGCGGCGACTCGCGCTTCGTCAGCATCGGCTCCAATCCGGTCTAACCTCCGGCGGGCCCGCTCGGGCCCGCGGTGCACGGCATGTTCGTCGACGAGATTGATGTCTTCGTCAAAGGGGGCGACGGAGGCGCCGGCTGCGTCAGCTTCCGCCGCGAGAAGTACGTCCCGTACGGAGGTCCCGACGGCGGCGACGGGGGTGACGGCGGCAGCATCTGGCTCGAGGCCGCGCCCCAGCTCACCACGCTCCTCGACTTTCACTACCGGCGGCACTACCACGCCGAGCGCGGCACCCACGGCCAGGGCTCGAACCGTCACGGCGCCAGCGGCGCCGATCTGGTCTTGAAGGTTCCGCTGGGGACCGTCGTCACCGACCGCGACACCGGTGAGCCGCTCGGGGATCTCACGACACCCGGCCAGCGCGTTCTCGCGATCCGGGGGTCGCGGGGCGGGCGGGGCAACGCGCGCTTCGCCACCTCGACCAACCAGGCGCCCCGGCGCGCCGACCTGGGCCGACCCGGCCCCGAGCGCTGGCTCCACCTGGAGCTGAAGCTCCTGGCCGACGTCGGCGTGATCGGCTTTCCCAATGCGGGCAAGTCGACCCTCGTCTCCCGGCTCTCGGCGGCCAAGCCGAAGATCGCCGACTATCCGTTCACGACGCTGGAGCCCACGCTCGGCATCGTGCGGGCCGACGACGACCGCTCGTTCGTGATCGCCGATCTCCCCGGGCTGATTCCGGGTGCCGCCGACGGCAAAGGGCTCGGTCACCAGTTCCTCCGCCACACCGAGCGCACCCGCTTGCTCCTGCACATGCTCGATCTCGATCCGATGACCGGACGCGATCCGCTCGACGACCTCCGGGTGATCGACGCCGAGCTCGCGGCCTACTCCGCCGAGCTGGCCGGTCGCCCCCAGATCATCGTCGCCAACAAGGCGGACCTGCCGGACGCGGCGACGAATCGCGAGCAGGTCGAGCGGCACTGCGCCGCGCACGGCCTGCCGCTCTTCGTCATCTCGGCGATCACCGGCAGCGGCCTCACCGAGCTCGTGCGGGGCATCGCGGCGCGCCTCGCCTCGCTGTCGGTGCCGGAGGCCCAACCGACCTCGCCCGCGGCGGGTACGGGGCGGCCGGGAGCGCCGGGCCGATGAGCGGTACGCGCAGGCTCGGACGCGTGCGGCGGCTCGTGGTGAAGGTCGGGAGCGGGCTCGTGACCGCGCCCGGCATCGGCGCCAGCCCCGCCCGCATCGACGCGCTCGCCGCCGACATCGCGTCGGTCAGCGAGGGGCGGCGGATCGTGCTCGTGTCCTCGGGCGCGATCACGACCGGCATGGCGCGGCTCGGCCTCGTCGAGCGGCCGCGCTCGATTCCCGAGAAGCAGGCAGCGGCCGCCGTCGGCCAGTCGGCGCTCATGTGGCAGTACGAAGCGGCGTTCGGACGGCATCGGATCCCGGTCGGCCAGGTGCTCCTGACGGCCCAGGACATCAGCGACCGCGCGCGGTACCTGAACGCGAAGAACACCTTGCTGGCGCTCCTGAAGTTCGACGTGATCCCGATCGTGAACGAGAACGACACCGTCGCGGTCGAGGAGATCAAGGTCGGCGACAACGACAACCTGAGCGCGCTGGTCGCCTCGCTCATCGACGCGGACCTCCTCGTGCTCCTCACCGACGTCGACGGGCTCTACACCGACGACCCTTCCGTCAACGCGCGAGCCCGCAAGCTCGACACCGTGGACGCGATCACCGACGAGATCGTGGGCCTCGCGCGCGACCGCGCGGACCGCGTGTCGATCGGCGGCATGGCGACGAAGCTCCAGGCGGCGCGCAAGGCGGCGGCGGCCGGGGTGCCGATGGTCATCGCCAGCGGCCTCGAGCCCGGTGTGCTCCGCCGCATCCTCGACGGCGAGTCCGTGGGGACCTACTTCGCGCCGAAGGCCGACCGGTTGGGGGCGCGCAAGCGCTGGATCGCGTTCGCCGTTCCGCCGCAGGGCCGGCTCACGGTTGACGCGGGGGCCCTGGCGGCCTTAACTCAGCGTGGCAAGAGCCTCTTGCCTTCAGGCATAGTCGAGATCGAGGGCGACTTCGGCTCGGGAGAGGTGGTGGCGCTCCTGGGGGGCTCCGGCGGCCGGGAATTCGCCCGTGGCGTTGTGAACTTCGACGCGGCCGAGCTCCGCAAGATCCGCGGGGCGAAGACGCAGGAGATCGAGCACCGGCTCGGCTACAAGAGCTTCGACGAGGTGATCCACCGCGATAACCTGGTGATCCTTTAGGCATTGCGCGCTGCAGGCCGTCGCGGGGCTGGGGCCCCGCCGGTCGAGGCGCGCCTGAGGTCGGTTGTGCGCGCTGCAGGCCGTCGCGGGGCTGGGGCCCCGCCGGCCGAGGCGTGCCTGAGGAAGGAGAAATGGACCCGAAGACCCTCATCGAGTCCCGCGCGCGGGCGGCGCGGGCGGCGGCGCGCGCGATGGCGCTCTGCCCGACGAAGACGAAGAACGAGGCGCTCCAGCAGATGGCGGGCGGGCTCGTCGAGAAGAGCCAGGTGCTGCTCGAGGCCAACCGAGCCGACGTCGAGCGCGCGCGCGGCCGGGTGAGCAAGGCGTTTCTCGATCGCCTGACGCTCACCGAGTCGCGGATCGAGGGGATGGCCCAGGGGCTCCGGGAGATCGCGACCCTGCCGGACCCGGTGGGCGCCGTCGTTGAGTCGTGGCGCCAGCCCAACGGCCTCGAGATCTCGCGCGTGCGCGTGCCGCTCGGCGTGGTCGGGTTCATCTACGAGTCGCGGCCGAACGTCACCGCCGACGCCGCCGGGCTCTGCGTGAAGTCGGGCAACGCGGTCGTGCTCCGCGGGGGCAGCGAGGCGATCGAGTCGAACATCGCGATCGCGACGGTCCTGGCCAAGGCGCTCGAGAAGGTGGGGGCGCCGGCCGACGCGGTGCAGTTCGTCGACACCACGGACCGCGCCGCGGTGTCCGCGCTGCTCGAGCTCGACGAGCTCGTCGACCTGATCATTCCGCGCGGCGGGGAGGAGCTGGTGCGGTGGGTGAGCCGCAACTCCCGGGTGCCTGTGCTCAAGCACGACAAGGGCGTCGTCCACGTGTTCGTCGACGCCGACGCCGACGCGACGATGGCCGGCACGATCGTGGTCAACGCCAAGGCGCAGCGGCCGAGCGTGTGCAACGCGCTCGAGACGCTCCTGGTCCATCGCGCGATCGCCCCGAGCCTCTTGCCGTCGCTGGCAGGCCGTCTCGCGTCGGCCGGCGTCGCGCTCCGTGGATGTCCGCGGACGCTCGCGCTGGTGCCGGGGATCAGCCCCGCGACCGACGCCGACTGGGACGCCGAGTACCTCGACCTGATCCTCTCGATCCGCGTGGTCGACGACCTCGACGCCGCGATCGAGCACATCGCGCGTCACGGCACGGGCCTCGCCGAGGCGATCGTGACCAACGATCTCGGCCACGCCCGCCGCTTCACGCGTGAAGTCGACGCGGCCGCCGTGCTCGTGAACGCGTCGACCCGGCTGGTCGATGGCGGTCAGTTCGGGATGGGCGCCGAGATGGGCATCTCGACCTCCCGGGTGCACGCCCGCGGTCCGGTCGGCGTGCGAGAGCTGACGACGACCAAGTTCGTCGTGCAGGGCGACGGGCAGGTGCGGGACTAAGTGCGGCTCCCGATCGTGTCGACCCGGCGCTAGGGCTTGGCGCGCACGGCCGTTCTCGGCGGCTCGTTCAATCCGATCCACTATGGCCACCTGCTGCTGGCCGACGACGTGGCCGAGCTGCTCGGTCTCGACCGCGTCCTGTTCGTGCCCGCCGCGCGGCCGCCGCACAAGCCGACCGCCGACCTGGCGCCCGCCCCGGACCGGTACGCGATGGTCGAGCTGGCGATCGCCGGGCACCCGAAGTTCGCGGTCTCCGATCTCGAGTTCCAGCGGCCCGGGCCCTCGTACACGGTCGACACGCTCGAGGCGCTCGGCCTGCCGCGAGAGGACCTGTTCCTGATCGTCGGCTCGGAGACCTTCCTGGATCTGCTCGCCTGGCGCTCGCCCCGGCGCGTGGCCCAGCTCGCGCAGCTGGCCGTCGTGCCGCGGCTCGGCAGCGCCTTCGATCCGGAGAGCGCGGCGGTCCGGAAGGTCGTGCACGAAATCGGGCACGAGCCGCTGGTCGTCCGCGCGAGCTCGCTACCGATCTCGGCGTCGGACCTCCGGCGGCGGGTGCGCGAGGGGCGCTCCATCGCCTACCGGCTGCCCGAGGCGGTCGACGCGTACATTCGCGCCCACCGCCTCTACCGGGCCGAGGGCTCGTGACGGCGCCGTCGGCCGAGTGGAAGGCCCGCCGCGCGGCCCGCGCCGCGCTGGACAAGCGCGCCGGCGATCTGGTCGTGCTCGACGTGCAGCGGGTCTCGAGCGTGACGGACTACTTCCTGATCTGCAGCGGCAAATCGACGACGCACCTGGAGACGATCTCGGAGGCCATCCGCGCCGAGCTCCGGGGCGAGGGCGTGAACGTCCTGCACGCCGAGGGCGTCGCCGAGAGCGGCTGGGTCCTGCTCGACTACGGCGACGTGCTCGTGCACGTATTTCTGGAAGACACCCGGACGTACTACTCGCTCGAGCGGTTGTGGGGCGACGCGCCGGCTCTGACGCTCGACGATTCGTGACGACGACGTGTCTCGGCGGCCCTTGGTGTTGCACGCTTTCGAGGTGCGTGCTAGCGTTGTTTTCTTGAGTGCGCGCCATCGTCGTACCGAAGGAGGCCGCGATGCGCAAGGACCGGCTCGCTTACTTCAAGAAGCGCCTTGTGGAAAAGCAGCGGCAGCTGACCGAGGAGGTCGGTCGGACCGCTTTGTACGGGAAGGATGCGGAGGACGACTCGATCAAGGACCTGGGCGACCAGGCGAACACCGCGTACACTCGCGAGTTCTTCTTCGAGCTCGGCAACGGCGACCGTCGGCTCCTCCGCGACGTCGTCTCGGCCCTCCAGAAGCTCGACGATGGCGCGTTCGGGTCGTGCGAGCGATGCAACGAGCCGATTTCCGAGAAGCGGCTCGAGGCGCTGCCGTTCGCGCGCCACTGCATCGACTGCCAGCGGGTGATCGAGGAAGAGGAGCGGATGGCCACGGGCTAGTCGTGCGCCGCGCCGCCGCGCCTCCGCCCGACCCTTTCCCGGAATCGCTGTGCCCGTGACGTTGCCGGTCTCGGTCCGCTCGCTCCTGTCGCTCGGCCTGACCCTCAAGAGCTTCTTCAAGGTCGGCGCGGGCCACCGCGCCGAGGCCGACGACTCGCCGACCGTCGAGCTGCTCCAGCGTGCGCAGGAAGCCCGCCGCCTGGGCCGGAACGACGAGGCGGCCACGCACTTCCGGCAGGTCTTGCAGCGACGCCGCGACCACCTCGGCGCGCTGCGGGGGCTGCGCGACCTCGCCGCAGAGGCGGGGCGATGGCGCGAGGCCCTGGACGCGCAGCAGCGGGTGCTCGGCGCCGTCGGCTCGACCGAGAGGTCGCCGGAGACCGAGTGGCTCGCCGCCATCTACTACGAGCTGGGCCGCGCCGAGGTCGCGCGATCCAACGCCGGCGGCGCCCTCGCGCACTTCAAGAGCGCCGCGCGGGCCGACCGCTTCTTCCTGCCGGCGGCGCTCGCGCTCGGCGACGCCTACGAGCTGACCGGAGATCACCGCGAAGCGGTTCGCACCTGGGAACGCGCCGCCGAGTCGCTGCCCGCGCTCCCGCTGCTCGCGCGGCTCGAGCGGGCCTATCGGCAGGAAGGCCGCCCGAGCCGGATGATCGCCCTCTATCGGTCGGCGATCGACCGGGCGCCGGACGACCTCGCTCTGGCCGTGGCGCTCGGCCGCGTCTTCCTCGAGCTGGAGATGCTCGACGAGGCCGCCGACCAGTTCGAGAAGGTCGAGGTCCAGGCACCCGGCTCGGCCGCGGTCCACGCGCTGCTCGGCGCCGTCTTCGAGCGCCGCGGCGAGACGCGGGAGGCGTGCGAGGAGTATCGCCGCGCCCTGCAGCTCGGCCACGCGTTCGACTGGCCCTACCGGTGCGAGGCGTGCGGCGCGTCGGCGCCGATGTGGCAGGACCGCTGCGCTCAGTGCCGCCGCTGGAACGCCCTGCGTCCTCTCGGCGTGTAGCCGCCGCCTTCGTGCTCTCGAGCTTCACCCTCGCCGCGCTCGATCTGGTGTTCCCCGCGCTCTGTCCGGTGTGCGAGGCGACGCTCGGGCCCGGCCGGCGCGATCCTCTCTGCGGCGCGTGCTGGGGCGCCATCACGCGCCTCGGCGCGCCGACCTGCGACGTGTGCGGCGCCGCGACGCCGACGATCGCGACGGTCGCGGAGCCGCCGCGACGGGTCGCCCCCACGTGCGCGACCTGCATGACGTCTCCGCCGCACTACGACTACGCGCGCTCGGCGGCGCTCTACGAGGGCGGGCTGCGCGACGCCCTGCACGCCTTCAAGTTCGCGGGCCGTCGCGCCCTGGCGGGCCCGCTCGGCGACCTCGCCGCCGAGCAGTGCGTCGCGTCGCTGCCCGACGGGATCGACGCGCTGATCCCGGTGCCGCTCGCGCGGGAGCGTGAGCGCGAGCGCGGGTTCAACCAGGCCACCCTGCTCGCCCGGCGGATCGGACGGCGGCTCGGGGTGCCGACGCGCCCGAGCTGGCTCGCGCGCATCCGGTCCACGCGGCCGCAGAGCGACCTCTCGGCGGCGGAGCGCCGCACCAACGTGCGCGGCGCGTTCAGGGCCTCGGAGCGCGTGGCCGGCCGCCACCTGCTCCTGGTCGACGACATCCTCACCACCGGCGCGACGCTCGACGCGTGCGCGCGCGCGCTCTCGGCCGCCGGGGCGCGCCGCGTGGGAGTGCTAACAGTTGCTCGCGTCGTCCACGCAGCCGTATAATTCGTAAGGCCTGGACTTCCCACGGTTTCCACAAGGAGCACGCCCATGAGCGTTCGTGTTGGCGTCAACGGATTCGGTCGGATCGGTCGTGTGTTCTTCCGAACGGCCCTGGAGTCGAAGGACATCGAAGTCGTCGGGGTCAACGACCTCGCCGACGCCAAAACCCTGGCCCACCTGCTGAAGCACGATTCCGTGCACGGAACGCTCAAGGCGGAGGTCGTGGCGAAGGGCGAGGCGATCTTCGTGGACGGTCGCGAAATCCGGGTCTGCGCGCTGAAGGATCCGGCGACGCTTCCGTGGCGCGAGCTCGGCGTCGACGTGGTCGTCGAGTCGACCGGCGTGTTCCGCGACACCGCCACCGCCTCCAAGCACATCCAGGCCGGCGCCAAGAAGGTGATCATCACCGCGCCGGCGAAGGATCCGGACGCCACGATCGTGCTCGGCGTGAACGAGCAGACCTACGATCCGGCGAAGCACCGCATCATCTCCAACGCGTCGTGCACCACCAACTGCCTGGCGACGACGGTGAAGGTGCTCGACGACCGGTTCGGCATCAAGCGCGGCTTCGCGTCGACGGTGCACTCGTACACGAACGACCAGCCGGTCCACGACTTCCCGCACAAGGACCTCCGCCGCGCGCGGGCCGCCGCCGTGAGCATGATCCCCACGACCACGGGCGCGGCGACCGCCGTCGGGCTCGTGCTGCCCAAGCTCAAGGGCAAGCTCGACGGCATCGCGATCCGCGTGCCGACCATCAACGTCTCGGTGGTCGATCTGGTCGCCGAGCTCGAGAACCCCGCGTCGGTCGCGGCCGTCAACGAGGCGTTTCGCGAAGCCGCCTCCGGCAAGCTCCGCGGGATCCTCGAGGCGACCGAAGAAGAGCTGGTGTCCTCGGACTTCAACGGCAACCCGCACTCGTCGATCATCGACCTGCCGTCGACGGCGCTGATCGAGGGCAACCTCGTCAAGGTCCTCGCCTGGTACGACAACGAGTGGGGCTACTCGTCGCGGGTGCGTGATCTGATCCGGTTCGTCGCCAAGACACTGTAGTTGGCGAAGCTGACGATCGCGCAGCTGGATCTGGCCGGGCGGCGGGTCTTCGTACGCGCCGACCTCAACGCGCCGCTCGACCACGGCGCCGTGACCGACGACACCCGGCTGCGCGCGGTCGTGCCCACGATCCAGCACGCGCTCAAGGCCGGCGCCCGCGTCGTGCTGGCCTCCCACCTCGGCCGGCCCAAGGGCAAGGTCGCGCCGGAGTTCTCGCTGCGCCCCGCCGCCGAGCGCCTCGAATCGCTGCTCAGTCAGCGCGTGGAGCTGGCGCCGGACTGCGTCGGGGCGCCGACGCTCACCCGCGCGCGCGCCCTCGCGCCGGGGCAGGTGCTCCTGCTCGAGAACCTGAGATTCCACGCCGAGGAAGAAGCCAACGACGACGGCTTCGCCCGCTCGCTGGCGGAACTGGCCGAGTGCTACGTGAACGATGCCTTCGCGGCGGCCCACCGCGCGCATGCGTCGATCGCCGCGATCACGAAGCACCTGCAGCCGGCGGCCGCCGGGCTCTTGATGCAGCAGGAGCTGACGGCGCTCGGCCGGATCCTCGAGTCGCCCGAGCGGCCGCTGGCCGCGATCCTGGGCGGGGCGAAGGTCTCGGACAAGCTGAGCCTGGTCGAGCATCTGCTCGAGAAGGTCGACCTCCTGCTGATTGGCGGCGGCATGGCCTTCACGTTCCTGCGCGCGCTGGGCCACGCCGTCGGGCGCTCTCTCGTGGAGCCCGACCAGCTCGAGACGGCGCGCCGCACGCTCGACGCCGCGCGCCGCCGCGGGGTGGCGCTGGTGCTGCCGCTGGACGCGATCGTCGCCGACGGTCTCGACAGCGCGCGGGGCCGTGCCGTCGGGATCCGCGAGATCCTGGCCAACCACATGGGGCTCGACATCGGTCCGCGCACCGTCGAGCGTTTCACCGCGGCGCTCAGCGGCGCCAGGACCATCGTCTGGAACGGACCCATGGGCGTCTTCGAGCGGCCCGCCTTCGCGGCGGGCACGCTCGCGCTCGCGCGCGCCGTCGCCGGCGCGTCGGCGTTCACGGTGATCGGCGGCGGAGACACGGTCGCCGCTGTCACCCAGGCTGGCGTCACCGACAAGATCGGGTATATTTCGACCGCCGGCGGCGCGTTCCTCGAGTTCCTCGAGGGTCGCAAGCTGCCGGGCGTCGAGGCGCTGACGGACGCGACCTAGGGAGTGCGCGCTGCAGGCCGCCGCGGGGCTGGGGCCCCGCCCGCCGAGGCGCGCGTAATGGGATGAGAACACCACTCGTCATCGGCAACTGGAAGATGCACGGCACCATCGCGGAGGCCCGGGCGCTCGCCACCGGGGTGCGGGACGGGCTCAAGCGCCCGCGCGGCGTCCATGTCGTCGTGTGCCCGCCGTTCACAGCGCTCGCCGCGGTCTCCGAGATCCTCGCCGGCTCGCCGATCCACCTCGGCGCCCAGAACTGCCATCACGAGCCCGCCGGTGCGCACACGGGTGAGATCTCGGTGCCCATGCTTGCCGAGCTGGCCTGCCGCTGGATCCTCGCGGGACACTCCGAGCGACGCAAGGAGATGGGCGAGTCGGACGAGCAGATCAAGCTGAAGGTCCGCGCGATCTTGTCCCACGATCTGACACCGGTGCTCTGCGTGGGCGAGACCGCCGACGAGCGCCGCCAGGGATTGACCTTCACCACCGTCGAGGGCCAGCTGCGCGCTGGCCTCGCGGGGCTCTCTGGCGACCAGATCGCCAAGACCGTCCTCGCCTACGAGCCGGTGTGGGCGATCGGGACGGGCGCCAACGCGACGCCCGGTCAGGCCGCGGAGGTGCAGGGGTATCTCCGCGGGCTTCTCTCCGAGCTCGCGTCGAAGGAGATCGCCCAGACCGTGCGGATCCTGTACGGGGGCAGTGTGAAGGCCGAGAACGTCGAGGCGCTGATGGCCGAGCCCGAGGTCGACGGAGCCCTCGTCGGCGGCGCGAGCCTGAGCGCGCAGGGATTCATCGGCATCGTGCGGAAGGCGGCGCGCATCTCCAGCGCCGCCAAGGAGTGAGCGGGTGCACATCGTCCTGACGATCATTCACGTCCTCGCGTGCTTCGCGATCATCGGCATCGTCCTGCTCCAGTCGGGCAAGGGCGCCGACATCGGCTCGGCGTTCGGGGGCGCCGGCAGCCAGGCGGTGTTCGGCTCGATGGGCACGCCGACCCTGCTCGGCAAGATCACGACGGGGATCGCCATTGTCTTCACGCTCACGTCGTTCTCCCTCGCCATTCTGGGCGGCGAGCGCGCGAGCTCCGTCGTGCGCGAGGCCCCGCCGGCGCCGGCGAGTGCCCCCGCTCCGGAGGCTCCGGCCGACGCCCCGGCCCCACCGGCGGGCGTGCCCGCCGCGCCGGCGGCGCCCTCCGCGCCGACGATCCCGGCCACTCCGGCACCGGCTCAGCCGCGCTGATCCGCATGAGGTGCGGCGTCGTCCGCCTGTCCGGCCTGCTCCTGCTGATCGCGCTCGCCGGATGCGGCGGCGAGGGGGAGAGCGCCCTCGACGTCGCGGCCGGACAGGCGCCGGGCAAGCCCGCCTACGGCGACACCTACATCGAGGCGCTCCAGGGGAACATCTCGGGCCTGATCCCGAACGTCCTCAGCGACGGGCCGTCGTTCGAGGTCGCGTCGATGCTCTACAACGGCCTCGTCAGGTACGACAAGGATCTGAATCTCCGCGGGGAGCTGGCCGAGTCCTGGCAATACAGCCGCGACTGTCTCGATCTCACGTTCAAGCTCCGGCGCAACGTGCGCTGGCACGACCATCAGCCGTTCACCGCCGCCGACGTCGTGTTCACCTACGAGACGATGGTCAACCCGAAGACGCCGACCGCTTACGGCGGGGACTTCAAGGCCGTCGAGTCGGTGCAGGTGGTGGATCCCTACACGGTGCACGTGCGCTACAAGCATCCCAGCGCCAAAGCGCTCCAGAGCTGGAGCATCTGGATCCTGCCCAAGCACCTGCTCGAGTCGTACGCCCGCGAGGGCAAGCTGCGCGAGGCGCCGCAGAATCGGGCCAATCCCGTGGGAACCGGCCCCTACCTCTTCAAGGAATGGAAGCCGGGCGAGAAGGTCGTCCTGGTCGCCAATCCCGAGTACTTCGAGGGCCGCCCGTACATCTCGCGCGTCGTCTATCGCATCATCCCGAGCTCGGCGACGACCTTCCTGGAGCTGAAGGCCAAGGGCGTGGACGGCGCGAAGCTCACGGCGCTGCAGTTCAAGCGGCAGACCGAATATCCGGCGTTCCGCAAGGCCTACACCAAGTACCAGTACGCGGCGAACGTCTACGTCTATCTGGGCATGAACCTGCGCGACGCGCGGTTCGCCGATCGGCGCGTCCGCCAGGCGTTCGCCCACGCCATCGACAAGCGCGAGATCATCGACGGCGTGCGTCTCGGTCTCGCGCGCGAGGCGACCGGCCCCTACAAACCCGGCACGCCGCAGTACAACCCGAACGTCCACCAGTATCCGTACGATCCGGCGAAGGCGCGCGCGCTGCTGGCCCAAGCCGGATGGACCGAGACGAACGCCGACGGCATCCTGGTCAAGCACGGCGTCCCGTTCAAGTTCGACCTGCTGAGCGCGCAGGGGAGCGACGAGGGCCGCAAGGTCGCCGAGATCATCCAGGCCTCGCTCAAGGACATCGGCGTCCAGGCCGAGATCCGCGTCATCGAGTGGGCCGCGCTCCTGAAGGAGTACATCAAGAAACGCAACTTCGAAGGGGTCATCCTGGCCTGGGGGATCACGCCCGACCCGGATCAGTACGATATCTGGCACTCGTCCAAGCAGGGCCCCGACGAGCTGAACCGCATCGGCTACGCGAATCCCGAGGTCGACGAGCTCCTCGAGAAAGGGCGGAGCACGTGCGTCGAGGCCGACCGCAAGAAGTACTACGATCGGCTGCAGGAAGTGCTCGCCGAGGACCAGCCGATCGTCTTCCTCTACTTCCGCGACGGCCTCCCGGTCGTGTCGTCCCGGGTGCGTGGCATCGTGCCGGCGCCGATCGGCATCAACTACAACTTCAACGAGTGGTTCGTCCCGCTGAATCTGCACCGCTATACGGCCGGCTAGATCCGACGCCGCCGCGATAGAATAGCGGGCTATGCTCGGCTACGCGCTGCGGCGGCTCGTCCTCGCGACCCCGCTCCTCGTCGGAATCACCTTCGTCTCGTTCCTGGTCATCCACCTGGCACCGGGCGAGCCGGTCGACATCCAGTCCGATGAGAGCAGCACCCGCTCCGACGCCAAAATCCGCCAGCTCCTGACCGAGACCTACGGGCTCGACAAGCCGCTGCACGTCCAGTACTGGAGCTGGCTGACGCGGCTCGTGCGGCTCGACTTCGGGCGCTCGTTCTCGCCCGACGCGCGGCCGGTGCTCCAGAAGATCGGCGAGCGGCTGCCGGTCACGCTCTTGCTGAACATCGTCGAGCTGATGATCATCGTCGTGCTCGCGATCCCGATCGGCGTGCTGTCGGCGACGCGTCAATACTCGACGTTCGACAAGATCACCACCATCTTCGTGTTCGTGGGCTTCGCCACGCCCGACTTCTGGCTGGCGCTCATGCTCATGATCCTCTTCGGTGTCCAGCTCGGCTGGCTCCCGATCTCGGGCCTGCGCTCGCCGACGTGGGAGTACCTCGCCTTCTGGGCCCAGCAGTGGGACTTCGCGGCGCACCTGGCCCTGCCGATCCTGGTCGCCACGTTCGGTGGGCTGGCCGGCTTCTCGCGCTACATGCGCCAGGCGATGCTCGAGGTGGTGCGGCAGGACTACATCCAGTCGGCGCGGGCCAAGGGACTCGCCGAGAGCGTGGTGATCGGCAAGCACGCGCTCCGCAACGCGCTGCTGCCGATCGTCACGGTCCTCGGGCTCTCATTGCCCGGCCTCATCGGCGGCAGCGTGATCGTGGAGTCGATCTTCGCGATTCCCGGCATGGGGCAGCTCATGGTCCAGGCGGTCTTCGAGCGCGACTACCCCGTGATCATGGGCAACCTCGTCATCGTGGCGACGCTCACCCTGGTCGCCAACCTGATCGCCGACCTCACCTACAGCCTGGTCGATCCACGGATTCGCGTGGCCGCGCGCCGGAGTCGCCGGTGAGCGCGTGAGGGGCTTCTGGCGCGCGTTTCGCCGAAACCGGCTCGCTCTGATCGGTGGGGTCGTCGTCGTGATTCTGGTGGTGCTGGCGGCGCTGGCGCCGAAGATCGCCCCGTGGGATCCGAACCGTCCCGACGTCAGGAAGATCCTCGACGGGCCCTCGCGAGCGCATCCGCTCGGGACCGACCAGCTCGGCCGTGACGTCTTCTCGCGCATGCTCTATGGCGCGCGCGTCTCGCTGGCGGTCGGCTTCGTGTCGGTCGGCATCGCGACGCTCATCGGCATCGCGCTGGGGGCGGCGGCCGGCTACCACGGCGGGACGATCGACGCGATGGTGATGCGCCTGGTCGATCTGATGCTGGTCTTCCCGCGCCTGTTCCTACTGCTCGCCGTGCTCGCGTTCCTCAGACCGTCGATCTGGACGATCATGGCGGTGATCGGTCTCACCGGCTGGATGAGCGTCGCGCGTCTCGTGCGCGCCGAGTTCCTCTCCCTGAAGGAGCGCGAGTTCGTCCTCTGGTCCCACTCGATCGGGGCGAGCTCGTTCCGCACGATCTGGCGCCACATCCTGCCCAACGCCATCGGGCCGGTGCTGGTGGCGATGACGCTCGGCATCCCGGCCGCGATCCTCACCGAGTCGGGCCTCTCCTTCCTGGGGCTCGGCGTCCAGCCGCCGCACGCGACCTGGGGCAACATCCTGAACGAGGGCAAGGACGCGATCGAGATCGGCTGGTGGCTCTCGGCGTATCCGGGCGTCGCGATCCTCGTCACGGTGCTGTCCTACAACCTCCTCGGCGAGGGGATTCGCGACGCGCTCGACCCGCGGCTTCGCCAGAGCGTCGGTCGAATTGTCAGTCGCACACGATAGCGATATACTTCGGCCCTCGCACCTCGCCGAAGTGGCGGAACTGGCAGACGCGCACGTTTGAGGGGCGTGTGGGGCAACCCGTGGGGGTTCGAGTCCCCCCTTCGGCACCAAGAATTCCTCGTAGAAATTTGGCCTTCGCCACCCGTGCGCGACGCTGCTCCTGCAGGCTTGTGTGCCGGCGAACGTCGTCCAGCAGCGCCTGGGACACAAGAAAATGAAATCACCCTGAGCGTCTGAGAATCCTCGGCTCGCGGCGCACCCACTGAAAATCTTTTCACAGATTGACATCGCACCTTGGCGTGCAACACCCGGCGTCATAACGAGGGCACGCTCGCGGTCGAGAGCAGCACCTTTTCCCACTATAGCTCAGACAGTATTCACAACCACCGGCACGCTGATCGTCAAAAACAGTACCTTCGTCGGCAGCGGCTCCCATGAGCTGAGCTTCCAATAGGGGCTAACGGATAATTAACCAACTCCGCGGCATGACAAAGCTCGCGGGACCCGTAACACCAAAGAGATGTTCGGGCGAGGCAGATATGACGACCCGAAGCAGCATCCTTTGATTTTCTCGAGGGGGCAGATGGGACGGGTCGCGCGGGTCGCGGCGCTGGTGGCGTTCGTGGTCTCGAGCGGCTGCGCCGCGGAAAGACATGGCGTGCTCGACTTGTCGTGGACGGCGCCCGCGACGAATACGGACGGAAGCCCGTTGACCGACATCGTGGCCTACCGCGTCTACTACGGCACGACGCCCGGCCCGTGTCCCGGTGGGACGTTTCTCACGATCCCTTCGTCGCAGGGAACCCCGGGCCAGACCGTGCGCACGAAGCTGACCGAATTGAAGGTCGGCGAGATTTACTACATCGCAGTCACCGCCCTGAGCAAGAACGGCCGGGAGAGCGACTGCTCCGCTCCCACGAGCGCGCGAGCGCGTCGAGCGCAGTGAGCCGAGGCGCCCGCGGCTCGCCGCGCTGAGCCCGCCCGGGGCCCCCGCCGTCGGACCAAGGTCCATGTGGCATAATGGCTCGTTGGAACGAACTGAACGTTTGCTTATGGCGCAATCACTTCCGGTGATCCAGCCCGACACTCATCCTCTATTGGGTCGAAAGCCGGCGTGGCTCAAGGTGCGGGCACCCGGCGGGCCGAATTACACGCGGCTCAAGGGCCGTCTGCGCGAGTGGAACCTCCATACGGTTTGCGAGGAGGCCCACTGCCCGAACATCGGCGAGTGCTGGGAAGACGCGACCGCGACCTTCATGATTCTGGGTGACGTGTGCACGCGCAACTGCGGCTACTGCGCGGTGGCGCACGGCAAGCCTGTCTGGGAGGACCGCGAGGAGCCCGAGCGGATCGGCCGGGCCGTCGGCGATCTGGCGCTCGAGCACGTCGTGATCACGTCGGTGAACCGCGACGACCTCGCCGACGGCGGCGCGGCCCACTGGGCGGCGACGATCCGTGCCGTCCGGCGTCGCGCTCTGCGCTGCCGGATCGAGGTGCTCATTCCGGACTTCCAGGGGAGCTCGGCGTCGCTGGAGACCGTGATCGCGGCCGGTCCGGACATCCTCAACCACAACACCGAGACGGTGCCGCGGCTCTACAAGGTGGCGCGGCACGGCGGGCGCTACGAGCGTACGCTCGGGCTCTTCCGTCACGCGCGGGCGGTCGCCCCGGCGCTGCCGCGGAAGTCCGGGATCATCCTCGGGCTCGGCGAGACGCGCGACGAGCTCGTGGCCACGATGCGCGACCTGCGCGCGGTCGACGTCGCCATCCTGACTCTGGGTCAGTATCTGCGGCCCTCGGCGAGTCACTTGCCCGTCGAGAAGTACTATCACCCGGACGAGTTCGCCGAGCTGGCCGCGGTTGGTCGCGAGCTCGGCTTCGGTCACGTCGCGTCCGGACCGCTCGTCCGCAGCTCGTATCACGCCAAGCGTCAAGCCGACGAGGCCGGGGGCCCGAGGCCGTGACCTACGCGCCGATGCTCATGATCTTCGCCATCGCGGCGCTGGTCGCCGGGGCGCTGGTACTCCTCCCGAGCCTGATCGCGCCGCGGCGGCCCACGCCGGTGAAGGCCCAGGCGTTCGAGTGCGGCAAGGATCCGATCGGAATCGCCGAGGGGCGCTTCGCGATCAAGTTCTCGACGATCGCGATCTTCTTCATCCTCATCGACATCGAGCTCCTCTTCATCTGGCCCTGGGCCATGCTCTATCGGCAGCTCGGCTGGTTCGGCTTCGTCGAGATGCTCGTGTTCCTGAGCATCCTGATGCTCGGGTTCGCGTACATGTGGCGCAAGGGGGGTCTCGAATGGGAGTAGGCGGCTTCTTCACCAGCAAGCTCGACGAGGCCATCGGGTGGGCCCGAAAGTACTCGATCTTCCAGTACCCGTTCGTGACGGCGTGCTGCGGGATGGAGTACATGGCCACGGCGTGCTCGCACTACGACATCGACCGCTTCGGCGCGGGGCTCCCGCGCTTCTCGCCGCGCCAGGCCGACGTCCTGTTCGTCGTGGGCACGATCAGCCACAAGATGGCGCCCGTCCTCAAGCGTATCTACGATCAGATGACCGAGCCGAAGTGGGTGGTCGCCTTCGGCGTGTGCACGTGCACGGGGGGCTTCTACGACAACTACGCCACCGTGCAGGGCATCGACACGATCATCCCGGTCGACATCTACATCCCGGGCTGTCCGCCGCGCCCCGAGTCGGTAATCGACGGGCTCATGAAGCTACAGGACAAGATCGCCGCCCAGGCGCAGAGGTACTGAGCGCGTGCCGATTCTCGACGAGCTCCGGCGACGGTTCGGCGACGCCATCGTCGAGACGGCCGACCATCGAGGGGAGCTGACGGCGGTCGTCGCGCGCGACGCCCTGCCGGGCGTCCTGGCGCACTGCCGCGACGAGGCGGCGCTGGCGTTCGACGTGCTCATGGACCTCACGGCCGTCGACTACCAGAAGTTTCCCGGTCGCGAGGACGGTCCGCGCTTCGAGGTCGTCTATCACCTCTACTCGATCGCCCGCAATCATCGACTGCGGCTGAAGGTGCGCGTGGACGAGGACGACCCAAGCGTGCCGACCGCCGTGGCCCTCTGGCCGATCGCGAACTGGCTCGAGCGCGAGGTGTGGGACATGTTCGGCGTGCGCTTCGAGGGCCACCCGGACCCGCGGCGCCTCCTCCTCTACGAGGAATTCGTGGGCCATCCGCTGCGGAAGGACTACCCGATCAACCGGCGTCAGCCGCTCATCGGGCCGGCGACCTAGACGATGGCGCAGACGACGCGGCGCGAGTTCATGCTGGGCGAAGGCAGCGGCACCGGCGGGGGACCCCAGAACCTGCACCTCGGCGTCGGGCCGGCCCACCCGGCGATGCACGGGATCATCCGGATCGCCGCCGAGCTCGACGGCGAGACGATCGTCCGTGCCGACGTCGAGATCGGCTACCTGCATCGCGCGTTCGAGAAGGACTGCGAGCAGGGCGGCTGGAACAACGCGATCCCGTACACCGACCGGCTCAACTACGTCTCGCCGCTGATCAACAACTTCGGCTACGCCTCGGCCGTGGAGAAGCTCCTCGACATCGACGTGACCGAGCGGTGCAAGTACATCCGCGTGATCATGTCCGAGATCTCGCGCATCTGCGACCACCTCACGTGCGTGGGCGCCTCGGCGATGGAGCTCGGCGCCTTCACGGTCTTCCTCTACATGATCAAGGCGCGGGAGTTCCTGTGGGAGCTGGTCGAGGACGTGACCGGCGCTCGGCTGACGATCTCGTACGGCCGCGTGGGCGGCGTCAAGGCCGACCTGCCCGACGGGTTCGCGGACAAGACGCTGCACGCGTTCAAGCAGACCCGCGAGGTCCTCGACGAGGTGCATCGCCTGCTGACCGGCAACCGCATCTTCATGGACCGCATGGTCGGCGTGGGCGCGCTCTCCCGCGAAGAGACGATCGCCTACGCGATCACCGGGCCGCTCCTGCGGGCGGCCGGCGTTCCCTACGACGTCCGCCGCGCCCAGCCCTACTACGTCTACGACCGTCTGGAGTTCGAGATTCCGACGCAGAAGGCCGGCGACAACTACGCGCGCTACCTTGTGCGCATGGCCGAGATGGAGCAGTCGATGCGGATCGCCGAGCAGGCGCTTGCCGCGATCCCGAGCGGCCCGATCAACGTGGATTTCGAAGGGCGCCCGATCGACCCGGCGTCGTACGTGGACCGGGGCAAGCAGGGCAAGACCGAGGGGCTGCTCCTGCTGCCGATCACGCTGTCGCCGAATCTCCAGGGCCAGGAGCGGCCAGAGCTCCGCCGCGTCAACGTCGACGACAAGCGCGTGGTGCTCCCGCCGAAAGAGAACGCCTACGGCTCCATCGAGGGCCTGATGAACCACTTCATGCTGATCATGGAGGGCTACGGCATTCGGCCCCCGGCGGGCGAGGCGTACTTCCCGGTCGAGGGCGCCAACGGCGAGCTCGGGTTCTACGTGGTCTCCGACGGCTCGGATCGGCCCTACCGGGTCCGGTGCCGCCCGCCGTGTCTGCCGCCCCTGGCGGCGCTCCACCGGATGATCGTCGGCGAGATGGTGGCCGACCTGGTTCCCACGTTCGGCTCCGTGAACATGATCGGCGGGGAGCTCGACCGATGACTGACGGCGCCCCGAGCACCTCGAACAGGACGCCCGCGGTACAAGCCGGCCTCTCGGACCCCGCTACAATCGTCTCATTCTCGGAGGCGCAGCTCGGCGAGGTCCGCCGGCTGCAGTCGGTCTATCCCGACGCACGCGGCGCGCTCTTGCCGGTGCTGCACATGGCGCAGGAGACCTTCGGCTACATCTCGCTCGAGGTCGAGGAATACGTCGCCGCGCTCTTCGACCTCTCGCCGGCGCACGTGCACGAGGTCGTCACGTTCTACACCCTCTACTTCCGCGAGCGGCCGGGCCGCCACATCGTGGCGGTCTGCCACAACCTCTCCTGCCACCTCGCCGGCGCGCCGGGGATCATCGCCCACCTCAAGCAGAAGCTCGGGGTCGATCCCGGCGAGACCACCGCGGACCGGCGGGTGACCTTCCTCACAGTCGAGTGCCTGTGCGCCTGCGAGGCGGCGCCGATGGCGCAGGTCGACGACCGCTACGAGCTGAATCTGACACCGGAGAAGATCGACCGCCTCCTCGAGGGGCTTCCCTGATGGCCGAGATCGTCCTGATGCGGAACTTCTCGAACCCGGAGTCGCACACGCTGGACGCTTATCGGGCGAGCGGCGGCTACGCGGCCTGGGACCGGGCCCGCGCGATAGAACCGGCGGCCATCACCGAGGAAGTGAAGAAGGCCAACCTCCGCGGCCTCGGGGGGGCCGGGTTCCCGACGGGGACGAAGTGGTCGTTCATCCCCAAGACGCACACGGGCCCAGTCTATCTCGTCGTCAATGCCGACGAGGGCGAGCCCGGCACCTTCAAGGACCGGTACCTGCTCGAGCGCGACCCGCACGCGCTGATCGAGGGCATGCTGATCGCGGCCCGCGCCATCCGCTGCACGAAAGGCTTCGTCTACATCCGCGGCGAATACGTGGAGCCCTGGCGCCGTTTCAGCGCGGCGGTGAAGGAAGCCTACGACGCCGGTCTCTTGGGTCAGGGCTTCGACGTCGTCGTCCACCGGGGTGCCGGAGCCTACATCTGCGGCGAGGAGACCGGCCTGCTCTCGTCGCTCGAGGGCAAGAAGGGCTGGCCGAAGATCAAGCCCCCGTTCCCGGCCATCAAAGGTGCGTTCGGGCAGCCGACGATCGTCAACAACGTCGAGACGCTCTGCTGCGTGCCGCCGATCGTCACGCGCGGCGCGGAGTGGTTCGCGGGGCTCGGCACGAAGACCCAGGGCGGCACGCGCATGTACTCGGTGTCCGGCCGGGTGAAGAAGCCCGCGGTGTACGAGGCGCCGGTGTCGATTACTCTGCGGCGGCTGATCGAGACGGCGGGGGGGGTCAGCGGCACCGGCCGGCTGAAGGCGGTCGTGCCGGGCGGCGGCTCGGCCGCGATCCTCAGCGCCGACGAGATCGATGTCACGATGGACGTGGACGGGCTCAAGGCCGCCGGCTCCATGATCGGCTCGGCCGGCGTCGTCGTCATGGACGAGAGCGTGTCCATTCCCGAGGCCCTCATGGTGCTCGCCCGCTTCTACGCGCACGAATCGTGCGGGCAGTGCACCCCCTGCCGGGAGTCCACCGGCTGGATCTACAAGATGGTGCACCGGATCGTCGACGGACGCGGCCACAAGGAGGATCTCGACACGATCCTCGACGTCGCCAAGCGGGGCGCGGGGACGACGATCTGCGCGTTCTACGACGGCGCCGTCGGACCGTACATCTCCTACATCGAAAAGTTTCGGAGCGAGTTCGAGGCGCTGATCCCGCATGGCTAAGCTCACCGTCAACGGCAAGGAGGTCGAGGTCCCCGCGGGGACCAACCTCATCGAGGCCGCGCGCGCCGCCGGCGTCGAGGTGCCGCACTACTGCTACCACCCCGGCCTCTCGATCGCGGGACAGTGCCGGCTCTGCATGGTGGACATCGAGAAGACGCCGCGGCCGACCATCGCGTGCAACACGGTCGCCGCCGACGGCATGGTCGTCAACACCGAGACCGATCGGGTGCGCGAGACGCGGAAGTCGATCATGGAGTTTCACCTGATCAACCATCCGCTCGACTGCCCCGTGTGCGACCAGGCCGGGGAGTGCTGGCTGCAGATCTACTACATGAAGCACGGCCTCTACGACCCGCGGATGAAGGACGAGAAGGTCCACAAGCCCAAAGCGGTGCCGCTCGGCCCCCACGTCATCCTCGACGCCGAGCGCTGTATCCTCTGCTCCCGCTGCGTGCGCTTCTGCGACGAGATCACCGCGACGGGCGAGCTCGGCATCTTCGAGCGCGGCGACCACTCCGAGATCGGGCTCTTCCCGGGGCGCGAGCTCGACAACAAGTACTCCGCCAACGTGGTCGACATCTGTCCCGTCGGGGCCCTGACCGACCGCGACTTCCGGTTCCAGGTGCGCGTCTGGTACCTCGACACCGCCAAGTCGATCTGTCCGGGCTGCGCGCGCGGCTGCAACATCGAAGTGCACGTGAACCGGCGGCGCCCCCACCACGCCGAGGGACGGCGCGTGGCGCGGCTCAAGCCGCGGTTCAACGCGGAGGTCAACAAGTGGTGGATCTGCGACGCCGGGCGCTACGGCTTCGGCTTCGTGGACGCCCCCGACCGGCTGCTCACTCCGGCGCAGCGGGAGGGCGGCTCGAGTACCGATGTGACGTGGGAGCTGGGGATCGCCGCCGTGGCCGGCGCGTTGCGGCGGCTGCCGCCGGAGCAGCTCGGTGTCATCGCGTCGCCGAAGATGGCCAACGAGGATCTCTTTGCGCTGCGCCGCCTGCTCGACCTGCACGGAATCAGTCAGGCCGCCGGCCGGGTGCCGACGCGAGTCCCAGGCGACGAGGACGATTTCCTGATCCGCGCCGACAAGAATCCGAACTCGCTCGGCGCCGAGCTCATGGGCTTCGGCGGCGACGCGCGGACGGTCCTCGAGGCCGCGCGGGCGCGCCGGCTCAAATTCTTGTGGGTCTTCGGGCACGACCTGCTGGCCAGCGCGCTGTCCGAACGGGACGTGCTCGAGGCCTTCCGCGCCGTCGAGACGGTCGTCTTCACCGGCTCCAACGCGAACTGGACCAGCGCCCACGCGCACTGGGTGCTGCCGGCGGCCGCCTGGGCCGAGCGCGAGGGGACGTACACCAATTTCGAGGGACGGGTGCAGCGCTTCCGGACCGCGATCGAGCCCCTCGGCCAGGCCCTGGCCGAATGGGAGATCGTCGGCCGCGTGATGGCCTCGCTCGGCCAGACGCTGTCGGCGACCCGCGCCGAGCACCTGTTCCGCCAGCTCGTCGAGGCGGTGCCGGCCTTCGCGGGCCTCAGCTATCCTTTGCTCGGCGACACCGGGAGCCCGCTGGCCGCGGCAGGCGCCGCAGGACGTCCCGGGGCCGGGGCCCCGCCGTCCGAGGCGACCTCGTCGTCATGCTGATCGATCTGGGAATCGCCTTCGGACGCGTGGCGTTCGTGATGCTGTTCGTCCTGAACGTGGCCGCCCTGCTGGGTTGGGTCGAACGCAAGCAGTCGGCGATCATGCAGGACCGCATCGGCGCCAACCGGGCGTCGATCTTCGGCATCCGCGCCCTGGGCCTGTTTCATCCCCTCGCGGACACGCTGAAGATGCTCACCAAGGAAGATTTCCGCCCGGCGGGCGCCGACCGGCTGCTGTTCGACCTGGCGCCGGCGGTCTCGGTCTTCTTCGCCCTGGTCGCCTTCGCCTCGATCCCGTTCGGCGACACCCTCCAGGTGGCGGGCCGCGTCGTGCCACTCCAGGCGGTGACCTTGAACGTCGGCGTCCTCTACGTCTTCGCGATGCTCTCGCTGGGCGTGTACGGCGTCATGATGGCGGGATGGTCGTCGGCCAACAACTACGCGCTCCTGGGCGGGCAGCGCGCCGCGGCGCTGATGATCTCGGCCGAGATCGCCATCGGCGCGTCGATCATGGGCGTCGTCATGATCCACGGCTCGCTCAACCTCATGGACATCGTGCGGGGACAGGGGCATCTCTTGTGGGGATGGCTGCCGGCCTGGGGCATCATCACGCAGCCCCTGGCCTTCATCCTGTTCGTCACCGCCGGCATCGCCGCGACGAAGCGGATCCCCTTCGACACGCCCGAGGGCGAGTCCGAGATCATCGGCTACTTCGTCGAGTACAGCGGCATGAAGTTCGGGATGTTCCTGATGACCGACATGGTCGAGACGATCGTGCTCGCGGGGCTGAGCACGTCGCTCTTCCTGGGCGGCTGGCAGATCCCGTACCTCTTCGCCGAGGGGTTCAAATTCCCGTGGGGCGCCGGCATCGCGCTCCCGCCGCTCCTGGTGACCCTGCTCCAGGTGGGCGCGTTCGTCGGCAAGGTCGCGGTCGTGATCTTCGTCCTGATGCTGATCCGCTGGACCTTGCCCCGGTTCCGCTACGATCAGGCGATGCGGCTGGGATGGCTCGGCCTGTTTCCGCTCGCGATCGCCAACATCGTGGTGACCGGCCTGGTGCTCGCCGCGTGGGGGAACGGATGAGCCCGATGAATTTCCGCCAGCGGTTCTACCTGGTCGAGGTGCTCGCCGGCCTCGGGCTGACCGCGGCGCACTTCTTCCGGAACATGGGGCGCCACACCGCGCGCGCCCTCGGCCGGAAGGGCACGAGCGGCGCGGTCACCATCCAGTATCCGGAGGAGCGGCGCCCGTACTCGCCGCGCCTGCGCTCGCTGCACCGGCTGGTCCGGCGCGAGGACGGCTCGCCGCGCTGCGTGGCCTGCATGATGTGCGAGACCGTCTGTCCCGCCCACTGCATCTACATCGTCGCCGACGAGCATCCGAACCCCGAGATCGAGAAGGTCCCCCGGCGCTTCGACATCGACCTCGGCAAGTGCGTGTTCTGCGGCTACTGCGTGGAGGCGTGCCCCGAGGACGCGATCCGCATGGATACCGGCATTCTCGAGTTTTCGTCCTACAGCCGTGGTGGGATGATCTATACAAAGGAGATGCTGCTGTCGCTCGAGCCGGCCGACGTTTCCGGACGCCCGCGCTCGCCCATCCCGCTCCCGGCCGACCGGAGAGCGTGATGGCGCACGTGGCGTTCTTTGCGATCGGGGCGATCGCCGTCGCCTCGGCGCTGGGGCTCATCCTGAGACCGAACGCCATTCACGGCGCCCTGTTCCTGGTGGTCAATCTCGGGTCGGTCGCCGCCCTCTACCTCATGCTGGGCGCCGAGTTCCTCGCCGCCGCGCAGGTCATCGTCTACGCCGGCGCGATCATGGTGCTGTTCGTCTTCGCGATCATGGTGCTCATCCCCGGCAAGGAGGAAACCGGCCCCGATCCCCGGCGCGGGGCGCGGCTGGTCGCCGTGCCCGTCGGCGCGCTGCTCCTGCTGCTGCTGGCGTTCGTCATCGTCGGCCGCTGGAACGCGCCGCGCGGCGCCGTGGTGCCGAGCGGCAGCGCCGCCGCCGTCGGCCGGCTGCTCTTCACGAGCTACCTGTTCCCGTTCGAGCTGACCTCGGTGCTCTTGCTGGCCGCGATGGTCGGCGTGCTGCTCCTTGCGAGGCGGCGCGCCTGATGGAACGTCATGGTGCCTGAGAGCTACTATGTGGCGCTGTCGGCGGTGCTGTTCTCGATCGGCGTCGTGGGCGTCGTGATCCGACGCAACCCGCTCGTCATCTTCATGTCGATCGAGCTCATGCTGAACGCCGCGAATCTCGCGCTGGTCGCCTTCGGCCAGCGCTTGGGCAATCTCGACGGCCAGGCCGTCGTGTTCTTCGTGATGGCGGTGGCCGCGGCCGAGGTCGCCGTCGGGCTGGCGATCATCGTCTCGATCTTTCGCGTCCGCCGGCGGCTGTCGGTGGACGATCTGAGCATCATGCGCTGGTAGTAGGGAGGGTTCATGGCCAAGACACTGACACGGAGTGCCGCATCGTCTTCCGGATTCGGCGTCGACGCCGAGGGCGCGAAGCGACTGCTGTCGGACATGCTGCTGATCCGCCGCTTCGAGGAAAAGGCGGCGGAGGCCTACGCGCTCGGCAAGATCGGCGGCTTCCTCCACCTCTATATCGGTGAAGAAGCGGTTGCGGTCGGCGCCACCTCGGTGCTCCGCCCCGACGACTACGCGATCTCCGCGTACCGCGAGCACGGGCACTGCCTGGCCAAGGGTTCGGATCCCAAGCGGGTGATGGCCGAGCTCCACGGCCGCCGCGACGGGCTCTCGAAGGGCAAGGGCGGATCGATGCACCTGTTCGACCGCTCCACCAACTTCCTCGGCGGCCACGCGATCGTCGGGGCGCACCTGCCGATCGCTGTCGGGGTCGCCTTCGCGATCAAGTACCGGGGGGGCGACCAGGTGATCGTGTGCTACTTCGGCGACGGGGCGGTGCCGGAGGGCGAGTTCCACGAAGCGATGAACCTCGCGGCGCTGTGGAAGCTGCCGGTGATCTTCCTGTGCGAGAACAACCGCTACGCGATGGGCACGTCGGTCGAGCGCGCGCTCGCCCAGACAGAGATCTGGAAGTTCGGCCAGACCTACGGCGTCCCGTCGGAAAAAGTCGACGGCATGGACGTGCTCGCGGTCCGCGACGCGGTCGGCCGGGCTGTCGCCAGGACCCGTCAGGAGAAGATCCCGGCGCTGATCGAGGCCGACACCTACCGCTACCGCGGCCACTCCATGCGCGATCCGGCCGGCGCCGTCTATCGCACGAAGGAAGAGGTCGAGCGCGAGAAGCTCCGGGATCCGATCGTCCTGTTCCGCGACAAGATCCTCAGCGCGGGCCTCCTCTCGGAGGCCGACATCCGCGCGATCGAGAAGGACGTCAACGATCGGATCGACGAAGCGGTGGCCTTTGCCGATGCCTCGCCGGAGCCGCCGGGCGAGTGGCTCTTCACCGACATCTACAAGGAGGCGTAACGATGGCGGTGATGACCTATCGCGAGGCGCTGAACATGGCGCTGCGCGAGGAGATGCGCCGCGATCCGAACGTCTTCGTGATCGGCGAGGAAGTCGGTCTGTACGAGGGCGCCTACAAGGTCACGCAGGGGCTCTTGAAGGAGTTCGGCCCCCAGCGCGTCGTCGACACGCCGATCGCCGAATCCGGCTTCACGGGCGTCGGCATCGGCGCGGCGATGGCCGGCCTGCGTCCCGTCGTCGAGATGATGACCTTCAATTTCGCGCTGCTGGCGCTCGACCAGATCGTGAACTCGGCCGCCAAGATGCATTACATGTCGGGCGGGCAGTTCAACGTGCCGATCGTCATCCGGGGCCCGGGCGGGCCGGCCGCGCAACTGGCGGCGCAGCACTCGCAGTCGATGGAGACGTACTTCTATCACGTGCCCGGCCTGAAGGTCGTGCGCCCGACGACGCCGATGGACGCCAAGGGCCTGTTGAAATCGTCGATCCGCGACGACAACCCGGTCATCTTCATCGAAGCCGAGACGCTCTACAACGTGAAGGGCGAGGTTCCGGAAGATCCGGACTTCCTCATCCCGCTCGGCAAGGCGATCGTGCGCCGTGAGGGGACCGACGTCACCGTCATCGCGTACATGGGCATGATGTATCGCGCGTTGGAGGCCGCCGAGGAGCTCGAGAAGGAAGGCATCTCCGTCGAGCTGGTCGATCCTCGCACCCTTCGTCCCATGGATACCGAGACGATCATCAACTCGGTCCGGAAGACTCACCGCGTCGTCGTCGTCGAGGCGGGCGCGGGGTTCGCCGGCATGGGCTCCGAGATCGCGGCATCCGTCACCGAGCAGGCGTTCGACGATCTCGACGCGCCGGTCGAGCGCGTGACCGGCGCGAACGCGCCGATGCCCTACGCGCGAAACCTCGAGCGGCTCAAGACGCCGTCCAAGGACAAGATCGTCGCCGCGATCCGCCGCGTGTGCTGCGTGAACGGCCACGCGAACGGGAGCTAGCCGATGGCCGTCACGAAGGTCGTCATGCCCAAGCTTTCCGACGCGATGGAGGGCGGCAAGATCATCAAGTGGCTGAAGAAGGAAGGCGATCGGATCAACGGCGGCGACATCCTGGCCGAGGTCGAGACCGACAAGGCCGACGTCGAAATGGAGGCGTTCGGCGCGGGCGTGCTGCGCAAGATCCTCGTCCCGGCCGGGGAATCCGCTCCCATCGGGGCGCTCATCGGGGTCATTGCTGAGCCGGGCGATGACATCGCTGCACTCGTCGCTTCCGCACCGGCGGGGGTGGGGGCTGCTCCTCCGCCTCGTCCGGCTGCGGTGACTCCGTCGGCGCCGGTGGCTCCGGTTGCACGGCCGGCCGCGGTCGTGAGCGCGCCCGCCGCTTTTCCCGCTGGCCCAGGGCAGGGAGCGCAGGCGGGGCGGGTCAAGGCGTCGCCGCTGGCGAAGAAGATCGCGGCGCAGAGCGGGGTGGACCTGCGGCTCATTCAGGGATCCGGGCCGGGGGGGCGCATCATTCGGCGGGACGTGGAGGCGGCAGGGTCGGGCACGGCGGCGGCCATGCCGGTGGCGGTGCCCGCGGCGGTCTCGGGGGCCGAGTTCGAGGACGTGCCGCTCACGCAGATTCGTGCGGCGATCGCGCGGCGGATGCCGCTTTCCAAGGCTCCGGTGCCGCATTTCTATGTCACGAGCGAGGTCGCGATGGACCCCGCGTGGGAGCTCCGCGAGCAGCTGAACGCACTGGAAGGCCAGCCCAAGATCTCCGTCAACGACCTCGTGATCCGCGCCTGCGCCCTGGCGCTCTTGAAGCATCCGGGGGTCAATGCCTCGCTGCAGGGCGACGCGATCCGCGTCTATCACCGGGCGCACATCGGCATCGCGGTCGCGCTCGACGACGGGCTCATCACGCCCGTGCTGCGCGACTGCCACGCCAAGCCGCTGGCCCAGATCGCGGTGGAAGCGCGCGACCTCGTCGAGCGCGCGCGCCATCGTAAGCTCCGCGCCCAGGAGCTGTCGGGCGCGACCTTCTCGATCTCGAATCTCGGCATGTTCGACGTCGCCGAGTTCTCGGCGATCATCAATCCGCCCGAGGGCGCGATCCTGGCGGTCGGGTCCGTCCGGCGCGTGCCGGTGGTGGACGACACCGGGCTCGGCGTCGGCCGGCGGATGCTGCTGACGATCTCGTGCGATCACCGCGTGATGGACGGCGCGATGGGCGCCCGGTTCCTGCAGGACGTCAAGCGCCTGCTCGAAGAGCCGCTGCGACTGCTCGTGTAGCGCCGATGGCCACCCACAAGTTCGACGTCGCGGTCGTCGGCACCGGGCCGGGCGGCTACGTCGCGGCGATCCGCTGCGCCCAGCTCGGGCTCTCGGTCGCGACCGTCGAGGACGATCGGCCGGGCGGCGTGTGCCTGAACTGGGGCTGCATTCCGACCAAGGCGCTGCTGCGCAACGCGGAGGTGGTCAGCCTCATGGGCCACGCCGCGGACTACGGCATTCGCCTCAGCGGCTTCGAGGCGAGCTATCCCGAGGCGGTCCAGCGGAGCCGGCGGGTCGCGGACCGGATGGCCAAGGGGGTCGAGTTCCTCTTCCGGAAGAACAAGATCACCTTGTTCCCGGGACGGGGCACGCTCAAGGCGAGGAATGTCGTGGAGGTGAAGGGAACGGGCGGCGGCGCCGAGACGCTCGAGGCGCGCGCGGTGATCCTGGCGACCGGCTCGGAGCCGAAGTCGCTCCCGGGTGTCACGATCGACGAGAAGACCGTGATCTCCTCCAACGGCGCCGTGCGCAACGAGCAGGCGCCCAAGTCGATCGCCGTCGTCGGCGCCGGCGCGGTCGGTGTCGAGTTCGCCGACGTGTTCGCCTCGTACGGCGTCCAGGTCACTCTGCTCGAGGCGCTCCCGCGCGTCGTGCCGGTCGAGGACGAAGAGGTCTCGAAGGAGCTGACGCGGACGTTCACCCGTCGCGGGATCACGATCAAGACCGGCGTCAAGGTGGCCTCGGTCAAGCCCGGCGGTCCCGGGGCCGTGGTCGACCTCGGCGGGGAGAAGCTCGAGGTCGAGCAGGTGCTGATGGCCGTCGGCCGCGCGGCGAAGGTCGCGGGCCTCGGGCTCGAGGGCCTGGGCGTTCAGCTCGAGCGCGGATTCGTCAAGGTCTCGCCGACGATGGAAACGTCGGTGAAGGGGATCTACGCGATCGGCGACATGGCCGGCGCGCCACTCCTCGCCCACAAGGCCATGGCCGAGGGCGTCGTGGCAGCCGAGGCCATCGCCGGCAAGAGCCCGCGGCCCGTCGACTACGGAAACGTCCCCTCGTGCACCTACTGCCATCCGCAGATCGCCTCGATCGGCTCGACCGAAGCCCGCGCCCGGGAAGCCGGCCGCGAGGTGTCGGTGGGCCGCTTCCCGTTCACCGCGAACGGCAAGGCCGTCGCGCTCGGCGAGACGGAGGGCTTCATCAAGGTGGTCGCCGACAAGGCGACGGGCGAGATCCTCGGCGTGCACATCATCGGCCCCGAGGCCACCGAGATCATCCACGAGTTCGCGGTCGGCCGCACCCTCGAGGCCACGCTCGAGGAGATCATCCACACGATCCACGCCCACCCGACCCTGTCGGAAGCCGCCCTGGAAGCGACGCTCGCCGCCCTCGGTCAGGCCATTCACATTTGATCACGCCTGCCCAGGCGCTCACGGCGCCGAGAATCCTGGCGGCGGTACACTGAGGGCGATGGGCTCACGTCGCGCAACAGCGTTCGTGGTGTTGCTCGCCCTCGTACTCGTTCCAGTGCTGGGGATCGCGGAGGACGATCTCTCCCGGTCCGGCCGCCCTGCCGCCCGCGAGGTCGGGCTGCGGCACCCGCCGCCTCGTCCGTGGCGGACGATCCCGGGTGCCGTCGAGCCGCCCGTCGCAATCCCGCGCATCGTGCCGCTGGCCACGCTCGATGCGTCGGAGCTCTCGTTCGCGCCCCAGCTCGTCATCCGCACGCCGTTCGTCCCGCCGCGAGGCTGACCACCTCTCGCGCTCGCAGCATTGCTCCATCGCCACGGTGGAGCCAGATTTTTGCTCGAGGGAGGTGGGGACCATGCTCTTTCCTACACAGCTCCTGTGCACGTTGCTCGGCGTGTGGTGGCCGCTCTCCGGCGCTCGGGTCGCGGCACGGCCAACGCTCGTGTCTGCCGATGCCCCGGTCATGTGGATCGGCGGCGCGGCGACCGACGAGGATGTCCACCTGGTGCGGGACACGCTCACGCCCCGCGGGATCACCCGCTACGCCGCGGCGGTCGAGGACGTCGCAGAGCGGCTCTTCCGGCGAGACCTCGCCCGCGCGGGCTGGGTCGCCGACATCGGTTTCTTCCAGCCGTCCTACCGTGTTTACGCACGCGAGCTCCTGGCCCAACTCGATGGCACGTTCGTGCGCATCGGGCGAGCGCCATGACGCCGCTGGTGTTCCTCGCGGCGCTGTTCGCGACGTCGGTCATGGCCGGCGCCACCGGCGCCATCCTCGGGCTCGGCGGCGGCATCCTGCTCATCCCCATCCTCACGCTGTTCTACGGCGTCGACCTGCGCTACGCGATGGGCGCCAGCATCGTGTCGGTCATCGCGACTTCGAGCGGAGCTGCCGCTGCCTACCTGCGGACGAGCCTCAGCAATATCCGCATCGGATTGTTCCTCACGCTCGCCACGGTGTCGGGCGCGTTGGTCGGTGCCGGGCTGGCTGGTCACGTCCCCGTTCGAGCCCTGCAGCTATTGCTGGGGCTTGCCCTGGGCTACTCGGCATTCACCACGCTGCGGCAGCTCCACGTCGAGATTCCGCAATCGCTCGAGGCCGATACCCTCGCGTTGCGCTTCAGCCTGGATGGCACGTACTACGACGCGCCCCTGGACCGCCAGGTCAAGTACCGGGCCGCGCGCGTGCGCCAGGGCTTCGCGGCGATGTTCGGGGCCGGTCTGCTGTCGGGCCTGCTCGGCATCGGCAGCGGCGCGTTCAAGGTGCTGGCCATGGACTATTTCATGCGGCTGCCGATGAAGGTGTCCACCGCGACCAGCAACTTCATGATCGGCGTGACCTCAGCCGCCACGGCCAGCGTGTACTTCGCGCACGGTGACATCCATCCGCTGCTGGCCACGCCGGTGGCCATCGGTGTTCTGGCCGGCGCCATGCTCGGCACCCGGCTGATGGCCCGATTGCGGAACACAACCGTGCGGAAGGCATTCCTCCCGGTGCTCGCGTATCTGGCGGCCTCGATGATTCTGCACGGCCTCGGCATCGAGTTGCCATGACCTCGTGGGCGGTCGAGCGCGCGGTCGCCCGGGTCCTCTTCTGGGGCGGCCTGTTCAGCGTCTCGCTCATGCTGATGGGCCTGTGCGCCTACGCCGCGCGCGATCAGCCGCACGCGTGGGAAGGCCTACGGACCGTGCAGAATCGTCAGGCCGGCGGCGACGTCGACATCTTCACCACGCTGGCCGATGTGCGGCGAGGGCTGCGGCAGCGGCCACTGGAAGGCCTGGCCCTCGCGACGCTCGGGCTCCTCGGCCTGCTGGCGACGCCGATCGCCGGCGTGGCCGTCGCCCTCGTGTGCTTCGGGCGGCAGCGCGACCGGCCGTACGTGGTGATCAGCGCGCTGCTGCTTGCGATGCTGCTGGTGAGCCTCGCTCTCGCTGGAGGCGTCTGAGGCCGAGCCCTTCAGTGATGATGCAGGAAGGGCACCTTGAAGATCGGAACGAAGCCGTTCACCGTGAGTGCCGCGCCGAGCACGGCCAGGACCAGCGAGAACCAGAACATCGGGCGTGAGGTGGAGAGGATCGCCACCGAGGCGCTCACGATCGCGATCTGCAGGAGCACCTCGCCGAACTCGAAGTAGGGATGCCGCTCGCGGCGGTGGTCCCGTGTCGCCTCGAGCTTCTTGGCCTCCGCCTCGATCTCCTTCTTCTCTCCGTTGTAACGCTTCTCCTCCTCGGCGAACTTCGCCGCGAGCGTCTCGACCTTGGCGCGCTCGGCGCCCTTGAGGCTCGAGGGCTCGGCCAGCTGCATCTCGAGTAGCATCTTCTGGCCGCGGTACTGGTGCTCGCGGATGACCTTCGCCTGATAGAACGCCCACTGATCGGAGGACTGCTGCTGAGAGAGCAGCATCTCCTTCACCGTGTTGTTGCCGCCGAGCGAGGCGATCGACAGCACGACCGCGTAGATGGCCGTGGTGAGCGCGGCGCGACGGCCGAACGTCGTCTCGCCGCGCTCGTGGATCTCGTGGGGGTTGGGGACCTCGATCTCAGCCACGCGGTTCGCTGGATCCCCTGCGAATCTCCTCCCTCATGGCGTCGCGGCCGGCCTCGAACGCGCTCATGAGGCGTTGCGTTTGCTCTTCGAAGATCTCGCGGCTCTTGTCGAGCCATTCGCCGGCGCGGCCCTGCGCCTCGCTGGCGAACTCCTGGGCGCGGCGCGCCACCTCGCCGCCGTGCTCGGTCAGGAGCTCGCGCGCCTGCGCGCCGGTCTTCGGCGTCATCAGCAAAGCGACTCCGGCGCCGATCACCGCGCCGAACAGGAACCAGCCCATGTATCCTCCTGCGTCGCGATCATTGCTCATGGTGGTCTCCTTGGTGCCTGAGGCGATGGACGAACACGTCAATGCCCCTCTTGAGACCCGCCGCCACGCCGACGATCTGGCCGGCGCGGGTCAGGCTGCCGACCGTCGTGACGATCCGGCCGAGCCCTGCGGCGACGACCTCGACCCGATCCGTGACGGCGCCGACCCGCTCGAGCTCACGACCAGCCTCGCGCGTGAGCCCGCGCAGGTCCTCGACGAGCGTCAGTCCCTGGCCGATCATCGGTCGGAGCTCCTGCTCGACGATGGTCAGCACCGCCTCGGCCCGCTGCGCTACGCCTCTCAGCGCCCAGACCGCGGCGACGAGCGCCACCAGCAGCGCAAACGCCGCCAGGGAGAGGAGCATCTGGACCCAGAATGGCATGGGCCTGAATTATTGGTGGAAAATCCGACGAAAGTCAATGAAACTAGGACCTTGATGTCGCATCAGCCTCGCTTCGACGACCTCCACCGCCGACACGTAGAGGCCGAGTTGGCCGGCGGCGAGGAGCGCGTGCGCCGCCAGCACAAGGCCGGCAAGAAGACCGCCCGCGAGCGGCTCGAGATCCTGCTCGACGCCGGATCCTTCCTGGAGATCGACAAGCTGGTCGTCCATCAGAGCCACGACTTCGACATGGCGGCCCAGCGGACGCCGGGCGACGGCGTCGTCACGGGCTCGGGCCGCCTTCATGGACGGCCGGTGTTCGTGTTCGCGCAGGACTTCACCGTGTTCGGCGGCTCGCTGTCGGAGGCGCACGCCCGCAAGATCTGTAAGATCATGGACCTCGCCGTGAAGACCGGGGCGCCGATCATCGGGCTCAACGACTCCGGAGGCGCCCGGATCCAGGAGGGGGTCGTCTCGCTCGCCGGCTACGCCGACGTCTTCCTGCGCAACACGCTGGCCTCGGGCGTCGTGCCGCAGATCTCGGCGATCATGGGCCCGTGCGCCGGCGGCGCCGTGTACTCGCCGGCGCTCACCGACTTCATCCTGATGGTGAAGAACACGTCCTACATGTTCGTCACCGGTCCGGACGTGATCCGCGCCGTGACTCACGAGGAGGTCTCCGCGGAGGATCTCGGCGGAGCGCACACGCACAGCACGACCTCCGGCGTCGCGCACTTCGCCGCCGACAGCGAGGAAGAGTGCCTGGCCCTGATCCGTGAGCTGATGTCGTTCCTGCCGCAGAACAACCTCGAGGAGCCGCCGCAGCGGCCGACCCGGGATCCCGTCGACCGCCGGGACGAAAGCCTGCAGACCGTCGTGCCGGACCAGCCCAACCGCCCGTACGACATGCTCGACATCGTCCGGACGGTGCTCGACGAGCGGTACTTCTTCGAGGTTCACGCCGGCTTCGCGCCCAACCTCATCGTGGGCTTCGGGCGTCTGGGCGGCCGGCCGGTCGGCATCGTCGCCAATCAGCCGGCGCATCTGGCCGGATGTCTCGACATCAACGGCTCGCTCAAGGGGGCCAGGTTCGTCCGGTTCTGCGACTGCTTCAACATTCCGCTCGTGACGTTCGAGGACGTGCCGGGCTTCTTGCCAGGGACGACGCAGGAGTTCGGCGGGATCATCAAGCACGGCGCCAAGCTACTCTACGCGTTCTGCGAGGCGACCGTGCCCAAGCTGACGGTGATCACCCGCAAGGCGTACGGCGGTGCGTACTGCGTCATGTCCTCGAAGCACATCCGCGGCGACGCGAACTTCGCCTATCCGACGGCGGAGATCGCGGTCATGGGTCCCGAGGGCGCCGTCAACATCCTCTACCGGCGCGAGGCCGAGCAGGCGGCGGACTCGACGAGCTTCAAGGCCGAGAAGGCGCGCGAGTATCGTGAGATGCTCGCGACCCCGTACGTGGCCGCGGAGCACGGCTACATCGACGAGGTGATCGAGCCCCGAGACACGCGCGCCCGGCTCTGCGAGGTGCTCGAGCTCCTGCGGACCAAGCGCGACAGCAACCCGCCCAAGAAGCACGGTAATCTGCCCCTGTGATGGACCGGCCCAGGGAGTTCAAGACGTCGTGGGGGGCTCCGCTGAAGCCCGTCTACGGGCCCCAGGACGCGGCCGGCTCGGAGCTCGGCGCGCCCGGAGAGTTCCCGTTCACCCGCGGCGTGCATCCAGAGATGCATCGAAAGCGCCTCTGGACGATGCGCCAGTACGCGGGCTTCGGCTCCGCCGTCGAGACGAACAAGCGCTACCGCTTCCTCCTCGAGCAGGGGCAGACCGGCCTGTCGGTCGCGTTCGATCTGCCGACGCAGATGGGCTACGACCCCGACGCGCCGATGGCGCGCGGGGAGACGGGCAAGGTCGGCGTGTCCATCGCTTCGCTCGAGGACATGCAGGACCTCTTCGAAGGCATCCCGCTCGGCCGGGTCTCGACCTCGATGACGATCAATGCCACCGCGTCGATCTTGCTGGCGCTCTACGTCGCGACCGCGCGCCGCCAGGGCGTCGCGGCCGACAAGCTCAGCGGGACGGTGCAGAACGACATCCTCAAGGAGTACATCGCCCGCGGGACCTACATCTTTCCGCCGGGTCCCTCGATGCGGTTGATCACCGACACCTTCGCCTACTGCAAGGAGCGGGTGCCGCGCTGGAACACGATCTCGATCTCCGGCTATCACATGCGCGAAGCCGGATGCACCGCCGTGCAGGAAGTGGCCTTCACCTTGGCCAACGGCATCGCCTACGTGCAGGCGGCGGTGGACGCCGGGCTCGAGGTCGACGTCTTCGCCCCGCAGCTCTCGTTCTTCTTCAACGCGCACAACAACCTGCTCGAGGAGGTCGCCAAGTTCCGGGCCGCGCGCCGCCTCTGGGCGCGGATCATGCGCGAGCGGTTTGCCGCGCGGGACCCGCGGTCGCTGGCGCTGAGATTCCACGCGCAGACGGCCGGCAGCATGCTGACCGCGCAGCAGCCCGAGAACAACATCGTCCGGGTGACAATCCAGGCGCTCGCCGCCGTGTTCGGCGGCTGCCAGTCGCTCCACACGAACTCGATGGACGAGGCGCTCGCGCTGCCCACCGAGCGTGCGGTGCGCATCGCGCTCCGGACCCAGCAGATCCTTGCCCACGAGTCGGGCGTGGCCGACGTGGCCGACTCGCTCGGCGGCGCTTTCGCGATCGAGCGCCTGACCAACGACATCGAGGAGGCGGCGCGCGTCTACATCGGGAAGATCGATGATCTCGGCGGGGCCGTCGCGGCGATCCCCTTCATGCAGCGCGAGATCCAGGACGCGGCGTACCGCTACCAGCGCGAGGTCGAAGACCACGCGCGGATCGTCGTCGGGGTCAACGAGTACGTGACCGACGACCTGCCGCCGGGCAACCTCTTCCAGGTGGACGCGGCGGTCGGAGCCGCGCTCGCCGAGCGGGTGGCCCGGGCGCGCGCGACGGGGGATCGCGACGCCGCGGGGCGAGCCCTGGACGGCCTGGAGGCGGCCGCGCGCAGCCGCGACAACCTCCTGCCGCTCCTCGTGGCGGCGGTCGAGGCCGGGGTCACGCTCGGAGAGATCTGCGACCGTCTGCGCGGAGTGTTCGGCATCCACAGGCCATCGGTGACGTTCTGAGCGCGCGGGTCTGGACCGCCATCGGCCTGGTCGTGCTGGGCGTGCTCGCGGGCGCCTCGAGCGCCGCCGCCGGGATGGCCGATCGAGTGGGGGCGACCTTCGTGCTCATGCTCGACGACTTCATCAAGGCCTTCAGCCCCTTCGAAGGCCTCGTGATCGGCATCGAAGGGAGCACGCTCTATCTGGACATTGGGGAGAGCGGGGGAGCCCAGGTCGGTCAGGAGTTCACCATCTTCCGCAAGGGGGAGGAGTTCCGCCACCCTATCACCCGCAAGGTGCTCGGGCGGTACGAAGAGGTTCTCGGCCAGGCCCAGATCCGCACAGTGCATCCCCGATTCTCAGAGGCCCTGTACATCCCGACCGAGGGCCGGCCGGTTCCGCAGCCCGACGACGGCGTCAGGATCACGCGGGGACGTATCAAGGTCGCGATCACGCCCGTTCTCGATCTGTCAGAATCGAAGAGCAAGCCGGACCTCCGCCGGGTTCCGTACCTCTTCGCGGTGGGGCTCGAGGGCTCCAAGCGCTTCCTGGTGGTCGATCCGCTCACGGTGAGTGACCTGTTCGTCACCGGCGGCGCGCACGTCCAGGAGGTTCTGGCCCTCCCGGAGCGCGTGGTGCGCCTCTCGAAGAAGTTCGACGTGGCGGGCTGGATCGTGCCGGTCCTGATCGAGCGGCGAGGCATCATCTACCTCGACGCGACCTGGATATCGGCCGTGACGGGCACCGCGCTGTTCTCCCGTCGCGCGCCCCTCCTGCCGCCGGCCGCCGCCGAAGAGCAGCGCTTCCCGTGGGAACCGGCCAGCGAAGACTGATGTCTTGCTCGCTCGAGCCTGCTATGGTATGGGCGCCACAATGACAGCGCGACGCTTCGCGCCGCTCGTCGTTGCCGTCGCCATCACGGCGTTTGGCTGCTCAACGGCCAAGAGCGTCATCGGTGTCCCCAACACCGGCGACCCGTCGATCACGATCAAGTCGGCCGAGACCAAGTGGCTCCTGATCAAGAACCCGCGGTTCGGGGACGTGCCGAGCGAGCCCGAATACGTCTGGGTCGAAGAGGACAAGACCCCGATCACCCTCGGGACGGTGATGTTCGGCAAGGGCTCGATCATCGCCCCACCGGAGATCGTGGCCCGGTACGGCTCGCCGCCCGGCGGCGGGAAGATCAGCTCGCGTCAGGGCATGCCGACGCAGACCCCGGCCGCAGCATCGCCGCCCGCCCAGCCGCCCGTCGCCGCCGCGCCGAAGGGCGCGTCGGCGCCCGCACCCGTCCCGGCGAACGGCAAGGCGCCGGAGAGTCCGAAGAGAGGATTCGTCGTCTATGTGGACACGACCCGCATCGTCATCGACCTGACCGCCGTGGATGGGATCCGGACCGGGACCCTGGTGAGTCTCAGGCGCGACGCGATCCCGCTCGTGCACCCGGTGACGGGCGAGGTGCTCGGCGAGCTCGACGAGGAAGTGGGCACGGCGCGCGTCACCGAGCTGCGCGAGCGCTTTTCGGTCGCGGACGTCCAGACGGTGGCCCCAGGCGCGCGGATCCAAGTCAAGGATCGCGTCGTCCCGAAGTAGCCGGTCGAGTGGCCACGCCCACCCTCGAGCGGGTCCTGAAGGAGCGCGTGGCCGGTCTGGTCGGCGCCGATCTCGAGGGGGTCGAGGCGGAGATCCGCCGCGAGCTCGACTCGCCCGTGGCGCTGATCCAGGAGATGGGCGGGTACATCGCGGGGGCCGGCGGCAAGCGGTTACGGCCGATGCTCCTGTTGCTGGCGGCGCGTCTGGCGGGCTACGCGGGCCCGCGAGGCGTGCGGCTGGCGTGCGTCGTCGAGATGCTCCACACGGCGACGCTGATCCACGACGACGTGGTCGACCAGGCCCCGCTCCGGCGGGGACGACCGTCGGCGAACGCGCGATGGGGCGACGACGCGTCGGTCCTGGTGGGCGACCATCTGTACGCGAAATCGTTCGCGATGCTCGTGCGGGACAACGACCGCGCCGTGATGGAGACCCTCGCCCGGGCGACGGTCTCGATGACGGAAGCCGAGGTCTTCCAGCTGCAGCTCAAGCGTAGCGGTGTCACCACCGAGGCGGACTACCTCCGGATCATCACGCAGAAGACCGCGTCGTTCATCTCGGCGTGCTGCCGCATCGGGGGGCTCCTGGGCGGGCTTGCCGCCGAGCAGGTCGAGGCCCTCACGCAATACGGGATGGACATCGGCGTCGCGTTCCAGATCTCGGACGACTCGCTCGACTTCGTGGCCGATCAGGATCGCCTCGGCAAGGCGATCGGCGCCGACCTGCGCGAGGGGAAGCGGACCTTGCCGCTCATCGCGATGCTCGCCCGCGCGACACCCGCCGAGTCCGAGCGCGTGAAGAGCCTGCTCAAGCGTCATGCCCTCGACGCCGAGGAGATCGACGAGATCCGGCGCTACGTCGTTGAGCACGAGGGGGTCGAGTACGCCCTGGCCCAGGCGCACGGGTACGCGCGGTCGGCAAAAGCCGCGCTGGAAGCCTTCGCGCCGTCGGAGGAGCGAGAAACGCTGGCCTTGATCGCGGACTTCGTCGTCGATCGCGATCGTTGACGTGGCGGTCATCACGCTGACGACCGACTTCGGCACGCGCGACACCTACGTGGCCGAGATGAAGGGCGTGATTCTCTCGATCGCCGGCGACGTCCACGTCGTCGACATCACGCACGAGGTGGCTCCCCACGATCTCCTGGAGGGTGCCCTGGCCCTCGAGGCGGCGGCACCCCGGTTTCCGGCGGCGACGATCCACGTCGCGGTGGTCGATCCGGGTGTCGGCACCGCGCGCAGGGGCCTGGCGGTCGCCTCTCGCGACCAGATGTTCGTCGGGCCGGACAACGGGCTCTTCACGCCCTTCCTCGACGGCCGGAGCTGGCTCGCCTGGGAGCTTCGGGCGGCCGAGTTTCGCCGGGCCGAAGTCAGCCACACCTTTCACGGGCGCGACATCTTCGCGCCGGCGGCCGCCCACCTCGCGCGGGGCGTCGAGCCGGCGCGGCTCGGGCCACCCGTGACCGACCCGGTCCGCGTGAAGTCGCCTGCGCTTCAGGTGAGCGAAGGCAGGATCGGAGGCGCCGTCGTGCACGTCGACCGCTTCGGCAACCTCGTGACCTCGATCCACGCCGACGCGATCGCCTCGCTCGGCTCCGGCGTCACTGTGCGCGTCGCCGGCAAGTCGCTGCCGCTGGTGCGGACCTACGGTGAGCTCGGACGCAACGATCCGGGAGCGCTCGTGGGCTCGCGCAACCGGCTGGAGATCGCGGTGAACGCCGGCAGCGCCGCGAAAACGCTGAGAGCCGGGCGAGGCACCCCGGTCGTCGTCAGTCGGATTTCGTCGCCGGCGGGGTCGCGGGCGCGGAGGCGGACGTAGTGCCGTCGCTCGCCTTGGCGGCTGGCTTCTCGGCCGGCTTGTCGGCGGCCTTGTCGCTCGTCTTGTCCGAGGACTTCTCCGAAGATTTTTCCGATTGCAGGGCTTGTTTGCGAGACTCCGAGGGATAGTCGGTGACGTACCACCCCGCGCCCTTCAGGATGAACGGGGCGGCAGAGAGGAGACGGCGCACTTCACCGCCGCACACGTCGCAGACCGTCAACGCCGGCTCGGAGATCCGCTGGCGAATCTCGAAGACGCGTCTGCACTTGAGGCATTCATATTCGTAGGTAGGCATCTTTCTGAGGCTACATGGGGAGGATTGAGCGTGTCAAGAAGACACGGGCTTTGGCCGACTCTGTTGGCCCTCGCTCTTTTGGTCGGATGCTCCAGCTCGAAGGAAGCGGAGAAGCAGGCCGAGGTCCAGAAGCTTCAGGCGCGTGCGGCCTACGATCGGGCGCTCAGTTATCTGAACGACAAGCAGCCGGCAGGAGCCCTGGCGTCCCTTCAGGAGGCCATCAATATCAACCCGTCGAATGCGGTCTATCGCGACACGCTCGGTGTGGTCTTGCTCGAGCTCGGACGCCCCGACATGGCGCTGGAGCATTTCAAGAAGGCGATCGAGCTCAATCCCATGTACGCCGACGCTCACTTTCACCTGGGGACCGCCCTCGCCGAATCGCGCCGCTGGGAAGAAGCCGTCGTGAGTTATCGGAAGGCGCTTGAGCTCCCCACCCTGACGATCCCCGAGAGCGCGAACCAGAACCTTGGTCTAGCGCTCTACCACCTCAAGCAGTATCGGGAGGCCGAGCAGACCCTTCGATTCGCGATCAGCCTCGATCCGAAGATGCAAACCGCCTACTACAACCTCGGCCTCGTTTTCATCGCTGAGAATCGCAGGGACGAGGCGAAAGCAGCCTTCCGGCAAGCCCGTCAATTAGGCCCCGACTCACCCGTCGGTCAAGCCGCACTCGATCGTCTCAGAGCCATGGGAGAGGGCGGCTAGCTTCCACTGGAACGACCGTAAGTATCTGTTTCTTCAGCCGCTATTTTTTCTTGACGTTCATAGTCTGTAGCAGTAAAAATTGCGCGGTGTGCAGGGTTTTGCCGTGCACACTTGATATCGGGCGCGACGACCCGTGCGAAAGATCCCAGAGCAGTGCCGCCCAGCTTCGGGGAGGTCCCGTGATGAGCAGGACCCTCGTTCCCCTCTTCGCTCTGGTGCTTCTGATGGTCCTGGTGACGCCCTGCCTGGCACAGGCGCCGACGCCAAAGGTCACCATAACGGGGCTTTTCGATCAGGTGACAGCCGCCGGTAGGAACTTCTACGACGCCAACTTCACACGTGACAACGATCGCGAATGGTATGGCAGAACGCGCTTCCGTCCCGACTTCCAGTTCGCGGTCGGGCGGACCAAGGCCGTGCTGGGCATCGAGCTAGATCTCGCCTACGGCCAGCAGGGACCCAACGACGGCGGGTTCCCCGGTAACAACAGCGGGAGCGTGGGAGGCGGGAGCGGTGGCTGTAAGACCAACACCAGCGGCTGTCTCGACATCAACACCGACGTCGCCGGATTGTTCGAGATCAAGTGGATCTACACCGAGTTCGACCTCACCGGCAAAGACAGTCTCATGCCCTTCATCCCGGTGCTGACCGTCGCCCGCCTGGGCGGCCAGCCGTTCGCCAGCCTCGCCAGCTACAAGACTGCGACCTACGCCAACGGCGACTTTGCCGGCGTCTCGACGATCACCACGTTCTCGCCGACCGTCAAGCTTAGCCTCGCCTATGTGATCGCCGAGGACCAGCTCGCGGGCGGCAATCGCCTGGCGGCGCCGGCGAGAACCAGTCGCGGTGAGGACTACGCGTTCATCGTCAGCCCGGAAATCACGCCGTTCAAGGGGCTCGACATCAAACCGCTGTTCTCGTGGTACCACGTGGACGGCCAGACGAGCTCGAGCACCCGCGGTAACCACGCCAACGTCCGGACGGCGGGTGGGACGACCAACGGCGTCGCAGCGGGGGGCACTACGACCACCGCCGGCGACTCGACGCAGCATGAGGAGCGATACACCGTGGGCCTCGACATGCGGTGGCGGGTGGGCCCGTTCGGACTCGACCCGACGGTTTACTACCAGTGGGGAACCAGGGACACCCAGGCGTTTCGAACCAACGGCTCTGTCGGGAAGGTCGAGAGCGACATGAGCGCCTGGCTCGTCGATATCATCGGGAGCTATCAGCTCGGTCCCCTTCTCCTCGAAGCTCGGGGCGTCTACACCACGGGCAACAAGGCGCGGGACAACCTGTCCCGGAGCATCCGCTACTACCAGCCGCTGGACGCCGACGGGAGCTTCTTCACCGGCTGGGCTTCGATCTTCGCATCGGGTGTCGACTACTTCAACGGCGGGTTCCTGCCGATGACCCGATGGATCACCTACGATCGATACGGTCTTGCGACGCTCTCTGGGAGGGCCACCTACAGCATTACGCCGGCCTTCAGCGTCTACGGGATCGTCGCTCCGATGTTTACAGCCGAGAAGGTCGACGTCGATACCGGCGTCACCCCGGCGAGCACTAGCGCAAACGCGGGCGCCGGGAACGTCCCGCGGACGGTCGTCTACGACAAGAGCTTTGTCGAGGGCGACTCTCGCTATCTCGGCACGGAGCTCAATCTCGGGATCACCTGGCGGTTTGCTCCGAACACCGCCTTCGATCTCGCCGGGTCGTACCTGTTCGCCGGCGGCGCGCTGGACACGACAGAGGTGCTCAACGGGGTGCCCACCACCCGCAGCGCCAACGACGGCTACCAGATCGCGGCGCGCGTTCGGCTGGCCTTCTAGGACTCGTTGCAGTGGCAGTGGTTGGTGATGTCGGCGTTGAGTTTCGGGGCAACTGGCTGATTGCTGCTCACCACTTTTGAGGAGGCAGTAATGAGGAGATGCCTAGTCACCGCAGTACTCGCCTTCGTCATCCTCGCGATGCTGGCCCCGCCGGCCTTCGCGCAGGCGCCCGCGGGTCCGCCGGCGCCGAAGGTGACGATCACCGGGACGTTCGACCAGATCACGTCGGCTGGCCGCAACTTCTACGACGGTAACTTCGCCCGCGACAACGACCGTGAGTGGTACGCCCGCACGCGCTTCCGCCCGGACTTCGAGTTCGCGGTGGGACGGACCAAGGCCGTGCTCGCTATCGAGCTCGACCTGATGTACGGTCAGGGCGGCTCCAACGACGGCGGGTTCCCGGGGAACAACTCCGGGCAGCCCGGCGGCTTTGCAGGCGGCACCAAGAGCGCCACCGGTGGCGGTCTGGACATCAACACGGACGTGGCTGGGCTGTTCGAGATCAAGTGGATCTACACCGAGTTCGATCTGACCGGCAAGGACAGCCTCCTGCCGTTCATCCCGATCCTGACCGTGGCCCGCGCGGGCGGTCAGCCGTTCGGCACGATCGCCAACTACAAGGTGTACTACGCGAACGGCGACTTCGCGGGGTTGGACCTGTACTCGACCTTCACGCCCGACATCAAGAATCACTTGGCGTACGTGATCGTCGAGGATCAGCTGGCCGGCGGTAACCGCACGGCTGCCGCCCAGAACCGCACGAACCGCGGCGAAGACTACGCGTTCATCATCAGCCCCGAGTTCACGCCATTCAAGGGGCTGGACCTGAAGCCGATGTTCTCGTGGTTCCACGCCGACGGGCTGACGTCCGGCTCGTCGCGCCGCAACGCGTTCAACCAGCGCACGAGCGGCGGCACGATGAACGGCGTCGCTGCGTACGCCGGCGCCACTCCCGCCGGCGCCGCCGCCGCCGGCGGCGACGCAACCTATCACGAAGAGCGCTACACGGTCGGTCTCGATGCGCGGTGGCGCGTGGGCCCCTTCGGCCTGGACCCGACGATCTCGTATCAGTGGGGCGCCTACGACACCCAGGCCCTCAGCAACACCACCGGCGCGGCCCAGAAGGTGCGGGGTGACGCGTCCGCCTGGCTGTTCGACGTGATCGGCAGCTATCAGCTGGGGCCGCTACTCCTCGAGATGCGCGGCACCTACAGCACGGGCAACAAGGCTCGGGACAACCTGTCCCTGAGCAAGCGCTACTACGAACCGCTCGACACGGACACCGGCTTCTGGAGCGGTGGCTGGCTCGGGATCCTCGGGCTGGGCGTCGACTACTTCAACGGTGGCGGCGGCGCCAACATCGGGATGGACACCAACGTCGGCTACGATCGCTACGGCCGAGGATCGTTCGCGCTGCGCGGCACGTACAGCCTCACGCCGGCTCTGAGCTTCTACGGCGTGGTGTCGCCGAACTGGACGGCCGAAAAGGTCGACACGAATACCGGTTGTCCGGCCCTCAACGTGTCGACGAGTGCCCTGGGGTGTACGAGCCGGGTGGCGGTGGCCGGTAGTGGCCGGCCGAGCTTCGCCGAGGGGGACTCCAGTTACCTGGGCACTGAGGTCAACGGTGGGTTTACCTGGCGGTTCGCTCCGAACGCCGCGTTCGACCTGGCCGGCTATTACCTCTTTGCTGGGTCAGCGATGGACCAGGCGGAGTCCCTGAACGGGGTCATCGTGAAGCGCGACGCGCGTGACGGCTACTACGCCGCCGCCCGCGTGAGGCTGTCCTTCTAGGCTAGCTCGGTCCGAGAAGTCACGGCGGGGCATGGGCGGTCGGATCACCCATGCCCCGTCGGGTTCGTCGGCGAACTCGTTTGCCCGCGTGCCTTGACACGTCGCGGCTGCGATGCTAGGCATGACCAATGCCTCTGCGGCGGTCGATCCTCCTCGTCGTCGTCGGCGCGATGATGTCGCTGGCCGTCCTCGCCTATGCGAGTCCGCCGGACCCAGGCTGGATCAGCGGGCTGTGGGACAACGGCGACTACGACGACATCATCCTCCTCGTCACCTCGGGGGTCGGCATTGCCGACTCGCACGCGATCGAAGACGGGCGACCGTTCGTCGTCGTCAGCGCGCTGGCGTCCATCGTCGACGACAATCGCCTGGCCGCCCGTCCCCGGCTGTCCTCGCCCACGCGGGCTCCTCCCACCGTCTAGCGCCCCTTCGCGAGCGCCGCGGGATCGCCCGCGGCGGGTCGGCGACCCGTTCCGCGCCACGTGAATCCGTCCACCTGGGCGGGTCGGACCCGCCATCCCAATCGCCCTGTTCGAGCGCGGAGTGAACGACGCCGTGATCCGTCCCATCGGGGCCTGCGGGCGCGTATGGACAGCCGCCGTGCTGTCGATCGGTCTGGCCGGATGCGCGCCGCTCGTCGACATGGACGAGCCGTCGGCCCATGGGCCGCGGATCTCGCACCTGAGATTCGTCCCGGCGGGGACGCGAGCGGGCTGTCCGGTCGACGTGAGGTTTCAGCTCGAGACGGCCACGGAGGACATCGTGAGCGCAAAGTGCGCGTGGGTTCGACGGCACGGCCGGAGCGCCGAGCACGGCCGCTCGACGCTTCCGGTCGATCTCGACGCGATTCGCGCCGGGCGTGCCGAAGAAATCGAGGCTCGATTCACCCCGAGCGACTCGGGAACGTACTACTACTACGTCCAGGTCGGCGACCGGTCGGGCCGGATGAGCAACGTGCTCCGCGGCACCCTGGCCGTCGACCGCTCGTGGACGGAGCCGGCGCCGCCGTGCCCGGCCCAGGAGCGATGAGCGTGGCCTCGCGGGCGCGCGGCGTCAGGAGCGCCTCGACCGGCTCACCCTGGACGATGCCGTCGCCGCGGTCGGCAGCTTCTGGGCTGCCCTCTATCAGCTGGAAGCGGCCGTCGGGGGGTCGTGGAATGACTAGAATGCCGAGGCTCCCCGTCGTCGTGCTCATGCTGCTGGCGGGCGCCGCCTGTGAGTCGCCGGCGCCGCCGGAGGCTCGGGTCCAGCGCGGCGCGGAGTCGCCGGCACCGTCCAACGTGACGCCGACGGTCGTCAGCCCGGAGTACCGAACGCGTCAGCGCACCATCGAGACGACCGGGAAGGTCCAGTTCAACGAGGAGTCGCTCGCGCGCGTCCACGCGCCCGCGACGGGGCGGGTCCTCGAGGTCTTCGCGCGGCCCGGCGACGTCGTCGAGCCCGGGGCGCGGTTGTTCGTGATCGACAGCGCCGACCTGGGCGCGGCCAAGGCCGACTACGCCAAGGCGGTGGCCGACGTCGAGCGCTCAGCGGCCGCGGCGCGGCTGAGCCGCGAGCTCTTCGACGTCCAGGCGGTCGCCCAGAAGGAGCTCCGCGAGACCGAGAACGACGCCCGGAAGGCGGTCGCCGAGCGGGAGCGGGCGGCCTCGCGGCTGCGGACGCTCGGCGTCTCGCCGGAACAGTTCGCGGACATCGCGGCGCGCGCCGACGCGGCCACCACGATCGTCGTCAAGGCCTCGCGCGGCGGTGTCGTCGTCGAGCGCAACGTCGCCCCGGGCCAGGTGGTCGCGTACGGCCAATCCGATACGCCGGTCAACCTCTTCGTCGTCGCCGATCTCGGCACGATGTGGGTGGTCGCCGACGTGTACGAGCCCGACGTGCCCCGGCTCCGGCGCGACGAGCCGATGGTTGCCACGCTCCGCTGCTGCCCCGGCGAGCGTTACGAGGGGCGGGTGAGCTACATCAGCGACACGGTCGACAAGGAGACACGCACTGTGAAGGTCCGGTCCACCGTCGTCAACCGCGGGCGGGCGCTCAAGGCCGAGATGTTCGTCAACGTCGTGATCGCCACCGGCACCACCCGGGCGCTCACCATCCCGCAGAGCGCGGTCCATCGCGAGGGCAGCGAGACCTACGTCCTGGTCGCGAAGGGGAAGGATCAGCTCGAGCGGCGTCGCGTCGTGCTCGGCGACGATCTCGGCGACGCGGTCGAGGTGACCGCCGGGCTCGGGGTGGACGACCGCGTCGTCGGCACCGGCAGCATCCTCTTGAAGGCGACGACCCGTTGATCGATCGGCTCGTCGCATTCGCCCTCCACCAGCGCTTCATCACGCTGGCCCTGGCCCTGTTGCTGACGGGGGCGGGTATCGTCTCCTATCACCGGCTGCCGATCGAGGCCTATCCTGACGTTGGCGACGTCAAGGTGGAGGTCATCACGCTCTGGCCGGGCCACGCCGCCGAGGAGGTCGAGCGTCTCATCACGATTCCCCTCGAGAACGAGCTCAACGGCATCGCCGACGTGACGTTCCTGCGCTCGGACACGCTCTTCGGGCTCTCGAACATCAAGGTCCTCTTCGCCGACGGCACCGACAACTACTGGGCCCGCCAGCAGGCGCAGGAGCGCATCACCCAGGCCGATCTACCGGTGGACGCCAAGCCGGCCCTGGGACCACTCTCGAGCGTGATCGGCGAGATCTTCCGCTACACGCTGGAGTCGAAGACGGTGCCGCTCATCGAGCTCAAGGCGATCCAGAACTGGGTGCTCGAGCGCGAGTTCCGCAAGATCCCCGGCGTCGCCGACGTCGTCTCCTGGGGCGGCGGCACCAAGCAGTACCAGGTCAACGTCGATCCCGCCCGTCTGCGCGGCTACAACCTCACCCTCAAGCAGGTGTTCGACGCGGTGGCGGCCAACAACTCCAACGCCGGCGGCAGCTACGTCCCGCAGGGCCAGTACGCGCTGACGGTGCGCGGCATCGGGCTCTTCCGTGGCCTGCGCGACATCGAGAACGTCGTGGTCGCCGCGCAGAAGGGGACGCCGGTCCGCGTCCGGGACGTCGGCCAGGTCGGGATCGGCCACGCCATCCGGCTCGGCGTCCTCGGGCGCGACCACGACGACGACCTGGTGCAGGGGATCGTCCTCATGCGCCGCGGCGAGAACCCCGGACGCGTCATCGCCGCGCTGAAGCTCGCGCTGCCGGAGGTCCAGAAGCTCCTGCCCGCCGGCGTCGAGCTCAGGCCCTACTACAGCCGCGACATTCTGGTGAAGCGCACGGTCGCGACCGTGCTGCGCAATCTGGTGGAGGGCGCCGCGCTCGTGATGGTGCTGCTCTCGATCTTCCTCTATAACGTGCGCGCGGCGCTCATCGTGGCCCTCACGATCCCGCTCTCGCTCCTGTTCGCCTTCGTGTTCATGGATCTGCGCGGCGTGCCGTCGAATCTGCTCTCGCTCGGCGCGATCGACTTCGGGATCATCGTCGACGGCGCCGTCATCATGGCCGAGAACATCCTGCGCCGCTTGAGCGAGCGAAAGCCCGCCGGAGTCCAGGTCGTCCGTGAGGTGCAAACGGCCGCCGTCGAGGTCGCGCGGCCGCTGACCTTCGCCGTCCTGATCATCATGACGGTCTACGTGCCGATCCTCACGTTCCAGCGCATCGAGGGCAAGCTCTTCCGGCCGATGGCCCTGACGATCTCGCTGGCGGTCATCGGCTCGCTGCTGCTCACCTTGACGGTCATCCCGGTGCTCTCAAGCCTCGTCTTCCGGCGTCCGCCGGCCGGGCGCGAGAGCCCGCTGCTGCGCGTACTGCGCCGGCCTTATCAGGCGGCGCTCCGCTGGTGCCTGCGCCGGCCGCTCGTGCCGGTCCTCTGCGCGGGCGGCGGCCTCGTGGTCGCGATATTCGTCTTCACGCTCCTCGGCAAGGAATTCCTGCCCGAGCTGGACGAGGGTGACCTCTGGGTTCGCGCCCAGTTCCCGACCGGCATCTCGGTCGAAGGCGTTCGTCCCTATACGCGCGAGATTCGCGAGCGGCTGCTGAGATTTCCCGAGGTCCGGGTGATCGTCTCGCAGCTCGGCGCGCCGGACGACGGCACCGATCCCGAGGGACCCGACAACGTCGAGTTCTACGTGGGCCTGAAGCCGCGCGAGGAGTGGGCCGACCCGGACAAGGACAAGCTCATCGAGTCGATGCGGGCGGCGCTGGCGGACATGCCGGGGTTCACCACGAACTTCTCTCAGCCGATCAAGGACAATGTCGACGAGGCGCTGGCCGGCGTCAAGGGCGAGCTGGCCATCAAGCTCTACGGCCCCGACATCTTCGTCATGGACGCCGCGGCGCGCGAGATCGTGAAGGTGCTCCGGGACGTCCAGGGCGTGACCGACCTCGACTGGGACCACCTGGCCGGTCTGCCGCAGCTTCAGATCATCGTGGACCGCTCGGCGGCCGCGCGGTACGGCATCAACGTCCAGGACATCCAGGACGTGATCGAGGCGGCCACCAAGGGCCGGGTGGTCACCCAGCTCTACGAGGGCGAGCGCCGGTTCGACGTCGCGGTGCGGCTCGTTCAGGACGGCGATCCGATCGCCGGCCTGCACAACCTCACCATCAGCGCGCCCAGCGGTGAGCGCATCCCGGTCACGCAGCTGGCGGAGTTCGTCAAGACGGACGGCGTAGCCGAGATCCTGCGCGAGGGCAACGTCCGGCGGCTGGCCGTCAAGTGGAGCGTGCGGGAGCGCGACATGGGCGGGCTGGTGGTCGAGGCGATGCAGAAGGTCGCCGCGAGCGTGCGCCTGCCCGAAGGCTACCGGATGGTGTGGAGCGGCCGGTTCGAGGACCAGCAGCGGGCGCTGGCGCGGCTCTACATCATCGTGCCGCTCGTGCTGTTCATCATCTTCGTGCTGCTGTTCGGCGCCTTCCAGTCGGTCGGCGACACCTTGCTGATCATGCTGAACCTGCCGTTCGCCCTGATCGGCGGCACGCTGGCGCTCTACTTCTGGCGGAGCAACTTCAACATCTCGGCCGCCGTCGGCTACATCGCGGTCTTCGGCGTGAGCGTTCTGAACGGCGTGGTCCTGCTCTCGTCGATCCGGCGGGCGCGCGAGGAGGGCCTTTCGTCGGGCGAGGCGATCACCCGCGGCTGTGCGATCCGATTCCGGCCGATCGTCGTGTCGGCGGTCGTGGCAGTGATCGGCTTCCTGCCGGCGGCGCTCTCGCAGGGGATCGGCGCCGAGATCCAGCGCCCGCTGGCGCGGGTCGTCATCGGCGGGCTCATCTCGTCCACGGCGCTCACCCTGCTCGTGCTTCCCGCGATCTGCGCGCTCTTCAGCGGGCGCGAGACCGATCTCGAGCCGCCGGCGGCGGCTCCGGAGCCGGGCGCGTGAGACCTCGAGCCGCGAGGATCCGCCGGTTCTTGACGTTTCTGCTGCTTGCCAAGCAATACCAGATCACGGTCGATCCCGTGCGGCTACGCGCCTACAACCTCACCCTCAAGCAGGTGTTCGACGCCGTGAGCGCCAACAACGCCAACGCGGGCGGGAGCTACATCCGCGACGGGCAGTACGCGCTCATGGTGCGCGGCATCGGCCTCGTCCAGAGCCTCGGCGACCTCGAGAACATCGTGGTCGCGGCGCAAAAAGGGACTCCGGTTCGCGTCCGCGACATCGGGCAGGTGGGGATCGGCCACGCCATCCGCTTCGGGGTGCTGGGCCGCGACCACGAGGACGACCTCGTGCAGGGCATCGTGCTCATGCGCAAGGGCGAGAACCCGGCGCCGTGATCGACGGCGTCAAGAAGAAGCTCGACGAGATCCGGCCCCTGCTCCCGGCCGGCGTGGAGCTCCAGCCCTATTACAGCCGCGACCACTTGGTGAAGACGACGGTGAATACCGTCATGAAGAACCTCGTGGAGGGCGCTCTGCTCGTGACCATTCTGCTCTCGCTCTTTCTCTATAACATGCGGGCAGCACTCATCGTCGCCGTCATCATCCCGCTCTCGCTCCTGTTCGCCTTCGTCTTCATGGATCTGCGCGGCATTCCGGCCAACTTGCTGTCCCTCGGCGCCATCGACTTCGGGATCATCGTGGATGGCGCCGTCATCATGACGGAAAACATCATGCGCCATCTCAGTGCGCGCAGGGTGAGGGGACAGCAGGCCATTCGCGAGGTGCAGCACGCGGCCCTGGAGGTGGCGCGGCCGCTCACCTTCGGCGTCTTGATCATCATGACGGTCTACGTGCCGATCCTCACGTTCCAGCGCATCGAAGGCAAGCTCTTTCGGCCGATGGCGGTCACGATCGCGCTGGCGGTGATCGGCGCGCTCGCGCTGACTCTCACGCTGATCCCCGTCCTCGCCACCTTTCTGTTCCGCCGGCCGCCGGGAGAGCGCGAGAGCCCGCTCCTCAGATGGCTCCGGCGGCCGTACGCGTGGTTGCTCGCCGGGTGCGTGCGTCGGCCGCTCCTCCCGGTGGCGGGTGCGGCGGCCTTACTCGTACTCTCCTGCTTCGCCTTCATGGTTCTCGGCAAGGAGTTCTTGCCCGAGCTGGACAAGGGCGACCTGTGGCTTCGCGTGAAGTTCCCGGTTTGGGGACCGCGCTCCTGATCATGCTGAACCTGCCGTTCGCGCTGATCGGCGGCACCCTGGCGCTCTACTTCTGGCGGACGAATTTCAATATCTCGGCGGCCGTAGGCTACATCGCGGTCTTCGGCGTCAGCGTCCTGAACGGGGTTGTCCTCGTCACGTCGATCCGGCAGGCGCGGTCCGAAGGGCTCTTGCTCCGCGAGGCGATCCTCACGGGGTGCGAGATCCGGTTCCGGGCGATCGTCGTCTCGGCCATCGTCGCGGTGATCGGCTTTTTGCCGGCGGCGCTCTCGCACGGAATCGGCTCGGAGATCCAGCGCCCCCTGGCCCGGGTCGTGATCGGCGGGCTCGTCTCGTCGACGGCGCTGACCCTGCTCGTCCTGCCCGCCGTCTGCGCCGGGATGGGGCTGTCGCGAGCCGAGCCGGTGGCGGACGACGGCGCCCCGGCGGCCGGCGACTGAGCGTCGTGTCCGTCGGACTCAGCCGAGCCCGTAAAGCCGCGCGCAGTTGTCCCAGAGAATCTTGCGCTTGGTCGCCTCGCTCACGCCCTCGAGGCCGAGGAACGTCTCCACCGCGCGCGGATAGGCCGAGTCGTCGTGCGGCCAGTCCGTCGAGATGACGATGTTGTCGTCGCCCATCGCCGGGAGGGCGTGGCGCACCACGTCCTCGTCCGGATCGACCGAGACCCAGCAGTTGCGGCGGAAGTACTCGCTCGGGCGCATGGTCAGGTGACACCGCTCGTCGTCGCCGAACTTCTCGACCCGCTCGTCGAGCGTCCAGAGCCACCACGGGACCCAGCTGCAGCTGCCCTCGAGGAACGCCGCCTTGAGATGGGGGAAGCGCTCGAAGACGCCGCCGGTCAGCAGGCTGCCGAGGGCCATCATCTGCTCGAGCGGATGCGCGACCGCGTGCGCCATCACGAAGTTGTCCATGAAGCGCCGGCCGAGGTGCTCCTGGTAGGCCATCTGGATGCCGTGAAAGGCCACGGGCACGCCGAGGCGCTCGGCCTCGGCCCAGAGCGGCTCGTAGGCCGCGTCGTACCAGGCGCGGCCGTTCACCGGATGGTTCGAGAGCACGACCGCGACCGCCCCCAGCTCGCGCACGCTGCGCCGCGCCTCTTCGACGGCGAGCTTCGGGTCGTGCAGCGGCAGGATCGCCGCCGGCTTCAGGCGCGCGCGGTCGGTCGCGCAGAACTCGGAGAGCCAGTTGTTGAACGCGCGACAGATCGCCGCGGAGAGATCGGGGTCGAGCCCGTCCAGGCCGATCAGATGCGCGCCGCGCGTGCGGAAGACGATGGCGAGGTCGATGCCCTCGCGGTCCATCGCCTTGAGCATCGCGTGCGGATCGTCACCCGGAAGATCCTCGGCCGGGTCCTTGTATCGGCCCGTCGCCAGGTGCCGGGCGCGTGCCTTCTCCCGGCGGATGCGTCCCAGCCGCCGGCGCTCCGGGCGGTCGAAGAAGGCGGGGAAGACCTTGCCCTCGAACTGCCAGCCGTTGCTGTGCGAGCCGTCGATCGCCGCGAAGCGGGGCGCACGGTCTCGGAACCGGGGCTCCAGGTATCGATCCCAGAGATCGTGGGGCTCGTCCACGTGGATGTCGCTGTCCATCACCTTGAAGCCGCCCTTGGCCATGGGGCCCTCCTGTCGCGTGGCGCTGACGTGCCACGCTAGTGCCCGGGGGGGATGGTCGTCAAGAGGAGCCCCGGTCGAGGCCCTAGCTCTTCTTCAGCGCTTCGATCCGATCGCCGGTGGCCGGATGCGTGGCGAAGAAGCCGCCACCGCTGGCGCCCTCGGTCTGCATGAGCCACGTGAGCGTGTTGATCATGACGTCCTTGGAGTATCCGGCCCTCTGGAGGATTTCGGCGCCGTGACGGTCCGCCTCGTACTCTTCCTTGCGGCTGTAGGACCGCGCGATCAGCTGGCCGGCGATCGGCGTGATCGCGCCGCTGCCTGGAATGATCTGGTCGAGCAAGACCGCGCCGATCTGGAGCCCGGCGCCGAGCCGCTGGGCCTTGGCGACGTGACCGAGATCGTCGTGGGCGAGTTCGTGGGCCAGGACGCCGCGCATCTGGTCGTCGTTCGCCTTCTCCAGGAGACCCGTCGTCACGTAGAACTCGCCGCCTCCGGCGCTGGCCGCGTTGATGTGAGGATCGTCCATGATCCCGACCTTGACCTGGTTCGCCTGGAGCGGCCTGTTCATCTTGGCCATGAGGGGGAGCATCACGCGCTGGAGCCGTTCGACGACGGCGGGATCGACCTGTCTGTTCGAGGGAGTCGGCTGGCCGGCGCTGCGCTGCGGCTGTGGCTCCGGCTGGCCGCGATCGGCCTGACCCGACGTCTGCACCGCGCAGCCGGCCGCCAGCATCATGATCACGAGAGTCTTGAGCAATTTCATTTCAAAGAGGCACATCGAAGCCGCTCCCGAAATCGACCCGAGCGTCCCGCTCGCGCGCGAGCAGGAGGAGCGGCTGTACACACATCTCGGCCGCGCGAAGTACTGGGAGCGCGAGCCGAGAGCGCCCGAAGGACAAGCCAATGGCAAGCGTTGAGGTCGGAGGAAGTGACCGCCTCCCGTCTTTACTCCGCCAGCCAGGTGAGCGAGGATTGCGCCCACCATGCTTGGCTGGCGCGCTCGAATCGGCGTGCTCGTGCCGCCCGGGAATCCGACGGTCGAGCCGGAGCTCTATCGCATGGCCCCGGCCGGCGTCTCGATCCACTTCGCCCGCCTCGATGCCAGCGCGTCGACCAGCGCGCCGGGGGCCCACGGCGGGATGGAGGATCGGACTCGCGCCTACGTCGACTCCTTGCCGGCCGTCGCCGGGCCGCTGGCCGCCGTGGCCCCGGCGGTCGTCGTCCTCGCGTTCACCGCCGCGAGCTATACGAATGGGTTTGCCCGGGAGCAAGTCCTCGCCGATCGCATCGCGTCGCTGACGGGAACGCGCGCGCTCACGGCGGCTCAGGCGATCCTCGCCGCGCTCGAGCATCTCGGCGTCAAGCGGCTCGCCCTCGGCACGCCCTATCCCGAGTCGATCAGCGCGCTCGGCCGCGCGTACTGGGAAGCGGCCGGGCTGCAGGTCGTCGGCTACGCGAGGCTGGCCGGCGTCGAGAACATCTACGACGAGAGCGAGGAGCGCGCCTACCGCCTGGCCCGTCAGGCCGACGCGCCGAACGCCGACGCCGTGCTGCTGAGCGGCACGGGGCTGCCGACGGTCGGCGTGCTGGAATTGCTCGAGCGCGATCTCGGCAAGCCGGTCATCTCGTCCAACCAGGCTTCGCTGTGGCGGGCGCTGCGCCTGGCCGGTGTCCGCGAGCCGGTCGCCGGGTTCGGCCGGCTCCTGACGGCCAGCTAGCAAATCCGGGAGGCGGCGCGCACATGCAGTGTGCCCGCCGTCAAAGAGCCGCATCGGATCCGGACAGAACCGTTCGGCCGCGGGCCGCGACGGTGGGCGTCCACCGCATCGCGCCCGCGCTCCGTCACGGTTCTTTGCTTGGTGAAAGGGTGCGCTAGGACCCGCCGGTGAGCCGCGCGGCGAGCGCCGCGAGCTCGCGGGCGTCGACGTCGGAGACCAGCGCGTAGCCGAGCTGGCCGCGGCGCCAGACGATCACGTTGAAGCCGCGGTCGGCCGCGATCGACGCGTCGACGCCGTCGAGGCGCGTGAGGCCCCGCGACGGCCACGGCAGGTCGTCGGCGCGGAACACGAGCAGCGAGATCGGGTGGAGCCGGCGCGCGTAGACGAACACCGCGGCCTTCCGGTCGCGGAAGTAGCCGAGGCTGCCGCCCTTCAGCGGAAAGTCGGCGTCGCCTTCGAAGGTGACCACCGGCGCGAAATCCAGTCGACCGGCGAACCACGGCTTGACCTGGTGCAGGCCGCCCCTCTCGACGTCGAGCGACCGCGGGCTGGCCAGCAGACGCAGATGGTCGTTCACCGCCTCGGCCACCATCGCGGTCTGCTCGCGCGCCGCGCGCGACGCCGCGCGCTCGTAGTAGACGAGCGGCGCCGCAACGAGAACCACCGCGGTCGCGGCCAGCGCCGGCGCCAGCGACGCTCGCCAGCGGCTCCACCACGAGCGCGGGGAGGACGGCTGGACCCACCGGGCGGCGAGCCGACGCTTGAGCGCGAGCGAGGCGGGGTGCTGGGGCAGGCGCTGCTCGAGCAGCCGCGTGAGCTCCTGCTCGACGGTGTCGGCCCGGATGCAGTCGGAACAGCCGTCGAGGTGAGCGCGCACGGCGTTCTGCGCCTCGGGCCGCAGACGGCCCTCCTGATAGTCGAGCAGGTGCAGCCGGACTTCGTCGCACCTCATCCGTCGCTCACCGCGCGTAGTCCTTGAGCTTGTGGCGCAGGGTCGCGCGGGCGCGCGCGAGCCTCGACTTCACCGTGCCGACGGCGCAGCCGACCACGTCGGCCACCTCCACCTCCGTCAGGCCTTCCAGATCCAGCAGGATCACCGTGCGCGATTCCTCCGAGAGCGTCATCAGCGCGGCCTCGATCTCCTCGGCGACGACCTTGCGCAGGCGATCGAGCTCGACGTCGCCCAGGAGCCAGTCGGAGGGCGCCATGCCCTCCGCCTCCGCCGCGACCGTGTCGAGCCCGCCCACCGTCGGGTCGTTGCGGCGGCGCCGGTACGAGCTCAAGAACGTGTTCCGCAAGATGCGGAACAGCCAGGCTTTCAAGTTCGTGCCCGGCGTGAACTGGTGCTCGGCCCGGAGCGCCCTCGCGTAGGTCTCCTGCACCAGGTCCTCGGCATCCGTCTCGTTGCCGGTGAGATAGCGCGCCAGGTTGTGCAGGACGTCGACGTAGGCCAACGCCTGGTTCGCCAGGGTGCTCACGCCGCCCGTCTCCCGCTCGCCACGCGTCCACGATAGCACCGGGATGAAGGCCTCTCGTAGCCCGCAACGCGCGAGGCGGCGAATCGTTCCCCGGGAACGGTCGGACCGCCCCCGCGTTGGCAGGGGTGAGGACATCGGAGGAGGGTGCGATGAAGAAGGCGACGGCGGTCTCGATCGGGCTCGCGCTGGCCGCGTTGGCGGTTCAGGCGCGAGGAGCCAGCACGGTGGCGGTTGGGATTAAGGAGTTCAAGTTCGCGCCGGCGGCGCTCGAGGTCCCGCGGGGGACGACGGTCACGTGGGTCAATCACGACGAGGAGACCCACACGATCACGTCCACGACCGGCGCGTTCGCCTCGCGCGGTCTCGGCAACGACGAGACGTTCGCGCAGACGTTCACCCGACCGGGCGCGTACGAGTACTTCTGCGCGCTCCACCCGAAGATGCGCGCGACCGTGATCGTGAAGTAGCGCGCTCGACCAATCTCACGGCGCGCCCGGCGCGCGTGGAGGGGCACATGGATCGACTCGATCGTCGCGGCTTCCTGCAGTGCATGGCGTGGACGGGCTCGGCGCTCGTCTGGACCTCGACCGGGGGCGTGCTGTCCTCGCGGATGATCCGCCCGGCGGAGGCGGCGGACCCGGCGCCCGGCGGCTTCAGCTTCGTGCAGATCAGCGACACGCACATCGGCTTCAAGGGCCAGGCCAACGGCGACGCTGCGGCGACGCTCCAGCAGCTGCTCGATCGCGTCAACGCGCTGCGCCCGGCGCCGGCCTTCGTCCTGCACACGGGCGACCAGACGCACGGCCAGAAGCCCGGCGCCTTCGACACGCTCGCGGAGATGCTCAAGTCGGTGAAGACCGAGCGCATATTCTACGTGCCCGGCGAGCACGACGTCTTCCTCGACGGCGGCAAGGAATATCTGGCCCGCTACGGGAAGGGCACGGTGGGCGAGCGCGGCTGGCAGAGCTTCGACTACAAGGGTACGCACTTCGTCGGGCTCGTCAACGTGCTCAAATACAAGGGCGAGGGTATCGGCGCGCTCGGTCAGGATCAGATCGAGTGGCTCGAGAAGGACCTGGCGCCGCTCTCGGCCAGCACGCCGATCGTCGTCTTCGCGCACGTCCCACTGTGGGCGGTCTATCCGCAGTGGGGCTGGGTCACCGAGGACGCGGAGCGGGCGCTGGCCGGTCTGAGGCGCTTCGGCTCCGTCACCGTGCTCAACGGCCACATCCACCAGGTGATGACGAAGGTCGAGGGCACCGTGCGGTTCCACACCGCGATGTCGACGGCGTTTCCCCAGCCCGCACCGGGCGCCGCACCGTCCCCCGGACCGATGAAGATCCCGGAGACGGAGGCGCGGCGCATGATCGGCGTGACGCAGGCGACGCTCGTCCAGGGAACCGAGCCGCTGGCCATCGTCGACTCGACCCTGGGCTGAGCCTCAGCCTCAGACCATCGGCTCGGGCCGCAGGGCCCAGACCCGCAGGACGTCGGTCGGGTTCGCGGGCCGCCGCGCGCGCAGGCGCCGCGCGATCGCGGACATCCACACCGCCGGGCGGTGTCGGCGTGGCAGCGGCATCACCACGAGATCGGCGTTGAAGCACGCTTTGACGCCGATCTCGACAGCGCGATCGCCGAAGACCACCGACGTTTCGACCGGAACGCCGTCGAGGCTGCCGTTCGTTCGACCGGCACCACAATCCGTTTCGCCATTAACTTCTCCATCGTCGAGTTTCGAGACCAGCCGTTCGGCTGGAGTCACATCACGCTCTGCTGTCCAGAGGGCAGTGAGTGTGCCAATCGGTGAGCATCGGGCCCCAACCGGCAATCGGCCTTTTTGCGGCTTTCGTGAGCGGCGGTATCATTTCGCACTCGCCATGCTCGGAGCGCGGACCGTACGCGTGTTGACGGCTGTCATCTTCGGCGCGACGTTCGGGATCCTGCCGATGCTCCGAAGCTTGCCCGCGACGGTGAGCGCGCAAAGCCTGTCGCCGAGCCTGGCCGGGGACGAACTGCTGCACGTCCTCGGCGACAGCGTCATCGGCGCTCCGGAGTTGGCGGCGCCGACCATGAGAGACCCCGTGAGGCTCGCGCGATGGGAAACCGGCGAGTGGCGGTACCGGATCACGTCCGGCGCGCGGCGCGGCCAGACGGAAGTGGAGAGCCTCGCGCTGATCAGCGTCACGGCGCGCGGCGAGACCTGGAAGCGGACGATCGGCCAGGACTCCACGTTGTACCTGCGCGAGGTGGTCGGGGGCGGTCTCGTTCTCCCGAGCCAGATCACGCACACGCACAAGGCGCTCGTCTACTTCGAGCCGCCGCTCAGCTATCTGATCGCGGGGCTGGGACCGGGCGAGTCGCGGGTCTTCGACGGTCGGATGGACGTTTACAGCGTGAACAATCCGGCGGTCAAGTGGTACACGGGGCGCATACGCGCGACGACCGTGTACGCCGGGGTCTATCGCGTCACGACGCCGGCCGGTGCCTTCCGCGCGGCGCTGATCAAGACGGAGTATCAGATCGACATCCTCGCGGTGGTCGCAGTCCGCGACACCTTGTATACGTTCTACGCCGAGGGCGTAGGCAAGGTCGCGGAGGCCGAGCACCGGAGGATCGCGGCGATGGGGCTCTTCAACACGGACACGCAGATCGGCAAGGTCCTCGTGTCGTACGCTGCGGTCGGTCCTCCGATCAGAGTCGAGGCGCCGTAGGCCGAAGCTCGAGCCGCGGCGCCAGGACCCTTGACGGCGGGTCCGCGCCCAGAGCACGATATCGCGGGGAGAGAGCCATGACCAAGTCCTTGGGCCTGCTGACGGAAGCCATCCTGGAGCGCGATCAGCTGCGCACGACCGACCTCTTTTTCCGGATGGTGAAGCGGGACGGGCAGTCGCTGAGCGACGCGCTGGACGCCGTGACGACGGCCGAGGCGCCGTTCGTACAGGTGCCGAGCCACATCAACGTTCGCGACGGGCAGATCACGCTGATCAACAACGACCACACGGTTCTCGGCCTGCGGACCGCGGCGAGCCTCGCGCCGTATCTGCCCGAGCCGTACCGCATACTGCCGTTCCTGCAGGGGGTCTGGTACATCCCGGCGGGCCTCGATATCTGGAACCAGCTCCTCGGCCGCTACCCCGGCCGGTACGCGACGATGAAGGGCATGAACGTCCCGCCGCCGAGCAACGGACCGGTCGTGTGGCACCAGGAGCAGCAGCCGATCGTGCAGGAAGGTCCGCTCGAGGAGCGGCTGCACGCCCACATGGTGGCGACGATGAGCGGCGACGTGCAGCACTCGTACGGTCTCTTCCTGGGCCTGGCCCAGGACGAGAGCGCGCGAGCTCAGCTCCGCGATCAGATGCTCTTCCTGGGCCTGATCGACCTTCAAGATACCGTGGCCGGGCGCAAGGCGCGGAACACCGGGCACAAGGCCCTGCGGGCCCGTGCGGCGACGGACCTGGCCGACCTCATCGGCTGGGACCGATCGCGCGGCGTCTTCTACATCTGCGTGCCGGACATGGCGGTCGGCCCGCTGTACTACTCGCTCTACGATGCGGCGTGCGTGACGGTGAGCGCCGAGTTCCCGGACTCGGGCAAGGGCCTCACGCAGACGAACACCACGTCGCTCACACCGGCCGAGGTCGAGGAGATGGTGCAGCTCCTCATGGACGCCGACGCGCCGACGATCTGGAATCTGGTCACGACGCACCTGCGCAACGGCAAGTCGCTCAGGAGCCTCGGCGACACCATCCAGGTCGGCGCGGCCGGGCTGATCTTGCGGACGACGGTGCCGCGGCAGTTCACCGACGGTCAGCATCCGTTCGACTATTGCAACGTGGCGAACTACTGGATGCGGACGAGCAACAATCCCTATCAGGCGCGCGTGCTGTACATGATGGCCAACTTCGTGAACGACGTCGCGCGCTCGAACAAGCTCCACACTTCGGTGCTCGAGCGGGAGCGGGTCGGGCTCGACCGGACGGGTCGCTCGCCGCAGGAGCTCTTGCAGGAGCTCGACGAGGCGATCCTGGCGTTCGACGTCGCACGCACCACCGCGCTGGCCGACGCCTATCTCAAGTCCGGCGCGGACCGGGCCGCCTATCTCGGCGCGGTGGCCGTCACGGCCTGCAAGTTCCAGGACGACCCGCACAACCAGAAGATCACGCATTCGACGTTCGAGGAGTACGGCGAGAACTCGACGCATCTGCGAGATCGGCTGCTGCTCGCGTCGGCGCGGCTGCTGGCGGGTTGGCCGAAGATGCCGGGCGAGCGCGACTGCTACGGACGCTTCCTGAAGGAGTGGATTGACAACTAGGGGTCGACCTGGACCCAGCCGGTCACGCGCATCGTCTCGTCGCGGTCTGCCGACCGGCGCTCTTCCTTGCGGCGCTCGACCTCCTGCGTCCGCTCCTGCCGACGACGATCACTCCGGCGGCGGTCGAAGATCACGCGCACGCCGCGGTCGCCGTCAAACGCGAATGCCAGAGAGTTGTAGCGCGCGGGAAGGTCGCGCGACACGATGAACAGGGCCGGACGGCTCGGGGCCACGCCCGAGCGGTACGCGCGGCGCGAGGGGATGAGGACCGTCATCGGCCTAAGAAATGCCATCACGCCGGCTCGGCGACGCGTCGCAGGAGGTCCATCTCGTCGAGCATCCGCCCGAGCCCGAGGACGACGCACGACATCGGGTCCGGGGCGATCTTCACTGGCAGCTGCATCTCCTGGACGAGCAGGCGATCGAAGCCTCGCAGGAGGCTGCCGCCGCCGGTGACGACGATGCCCGAGTCGACCAGGTCCGCGGCCAGCTCGGGCGGAGTCCGCTCGAGGCAGGTGCGGACCGTCTCGACGATGGTCGTGACCGGTTCGCGGAGCGCCTCCCGGATCTCGTCCTCGTTGAGGGTGATCGTCTTCGGGATGCCGTCTGCCAGGTCCCGCCCCTTCACCTCCACCGAGCGCGCGGGCCCCTCGCCCGGGCAGGCGGAGCCGAGCGTCAGCTTGAGATGCTCGGCCTGGCGCTCCCCGATCAGGAGGTTGTAGTGCTTCTTGATGTGCTGCAAGATCGCCTCGTTCATCTCGTCGCCCGCGACCCTGACCGACGTGCAGAAGATGACCCCCCCGAGCGAGATGACCGCGACCTCGGTGGTACCGCCGCCGATGTCCACGATCAGGTTCCCGCCGGGCTCCAGCACCGGTAACCCCGCTCCGATCGCCGCCGCCACCGGCTCCTCGACCAGGTAGACCTCGCGGGCGCCCGCCTGGAGCGCGGAATCCCGGACGGCACGCCGCTCGACCTGGGTGATTCCCGCCGGGACCCCGATTACGACCTGAGGCTTGAGGACGGTTCGGAGCCAGCGCTGGGTCCGGGTGATGAAGTAGCTCAGCATCCGCTCGGTCATCTCGAAGTCAGCGATGACCCCGTTCTTGAGCGGCTGGATGACCCGGATCTCCGGGGGTGTGCGCCCGATCATCGCCTTGGCTTCGTTGCCTACCGCGAGGACCGAGTGGTCGCCCACGTGGATCGAGACGATCGAGGGCTCGTTGAGGGCGATGCCCTCGCCCCGGACGAACACCAGCGTGTTCGACGTGCCCAGGTCGATCGCGAGGTCCCTCGAGAACTTGTGTAAGAACATCAGGCCCCTCTCGGTAATAGTCGCGAGAACTCGGCAGATTCAGCCACCAGGGTAGTGGCGGCGCCTCGGCAACCGGAAGAAATTTCTGCTGGCGAGCCCACTAGCTAGCAGTCGCGCGGACGGCGTCGATGAACTGGGGTCCGGTGAACGGCTTGTAGAGGAGGGCCGCCCCGGCGGCGCGGAGTGCCTTGTCGGCCGCTTCGCCGACGGGACCGGCGGTGATGAAGATGAACCGGTGGCCGACCGCGGTGCCGCGGGCCGCGACCTGCCCAAGGAGCTCGAGCCAGTCGACCCCGTCCAGGTTGAAGTCGGCGACGACCAGATCGATCCCGTCGCGGAGGTGCTGGCGGGCCTCGTCGGCGCGGGCGACGGTGAGGGCCGTGCAGCCCGTCGGTTCGAGGTGCTCGAGCAGGATCTTCTGCACGGCCTGGTCGTGCTCGACGATGAGGATCCGCTTGCCGTTGAGGTTGACCGACGGCCCGGCCTCGTGGGGGGCGGACCCGGCGGCGCCGCCGACGGGCAGATCGATCGTGAACGTCGCGCCGTGGCCCGGCCGGCTGTCGGCGGTGATGTGGCCGCCGTGCTCGCGGATGATCCCGTAGGAGATGCTGAGCCCGAGCCCGGTGCCCGCCGAGCCCTTGGTCGTGACGAAGGGGTCGAAGATCTTGGGCAGGACGTCGGCGGGAATCCCGGGACCGGTGTCCTCGAGAGAGATCCGGACGCGGTCCGTGCCGAGCGCCCGGGTGGTGACTTTCAGGCCGCGTTGCCCTTCCGGCATCTCGGCCATCGCCTGCTTGGCGTTCGTCACGAGGTTGACGAGCACTTGCTGGAGCTGGTTGCCGTCCGCCCACACCGGGGGCAGACCGGGTTCCATGTCCCGCTCGACCTTCACGCTTTCGATCCGCAGGTCGGCCGCGGTGAGCGCCAGGACCTTGTCGATGAGCTCGTCCAGCATCACGTGGCGACGCTCGAGCGGCATCTGGCGGCCGAAGGTCAGGAGGCCGCGAACGATCGAGCGGGCCGCGTCGGTCGACTCGCGGATCATCTGGGCGTATTCCTTGAGCCCCTCGGGCGCCTGCTGCTCGAGGATGTCGCTCGCGCCGACCAGCACCGTCAGCGGATTGTTGAGCTCGTGGGCGACGCCGGCGACGAGCTCGCCGAGCGCGGATAGCTTCGCGGCCTGGATCATCTGCTGCTGGGCGAGCGTGAGGCGGAGCTTCTGGTCCTCGACGACTTCCTGCAGCCGCTGCGTGGCCTGCTGCGCCTCCTCGAAGAGGCGCGCGTTGTCGACGGCGTAGGCCGTGTAGGTGGCGAGCGCGTTGAGGAACTGCAGATCGGTCTGGCTGAAGACGCCGGTCGTGCCGGGCGCCACTTCCTTCTTCGACAGGTTGACGACGCCGACGATCCGCTCGGCTACGCGCAAGGGCATACAGATGAACGAGCCGCCGCCGTAGCGCGGGTCGCTCGCCTGACCGAAGCGCGGATCCTTCTCGATGTCCTCGACCACCACCGCCTCGCCCATCTCGACGACTTTGCCCGCGATGCCCTCGCCGACCTTAACCTCGACGGGCCCGCGGCCGGTCTCCTGGAGCCCGCGCCCGACGGCGATGCGGAGGGTGCGGCGCTCGCGGTCGAGGAGCATGATCGACCCGATGCCCGCGCTGACCGCGCGCATGGTGCGCTCGAGCACGTGGGAGAGCAGGTCCTCGATGCGCGGGATGCGCGCGGCCATCTCGACCATGTCGTTAAGCGCGCCGAGCTTGAACACGAGATCCTCGAGGCGCTCGGTCGAGGCGCGCAGCTCGACGAGCATGCGTCCGAAGGCCTGCGCGATCTCGGTGATCTCGTTAACCTGACCGAGCCCGGGCACCGCCGCCGACGCGGATTTCTTGCCGGCGGGCGCCGGCGCGGATGCCACGCGCTTCTCGGCGGGGACCATCGCCTGTCCGAGCGCGTGTCCGAGGTCGGCGACCCGCTGCGTGAGCCGGCGGAAGAGGACGTAGCCGAGCAGCGCGATGACGAGGGCGCAGAAAATTCCGATCTGGGCTTCTGTCGATTCAAGCCGCTCGAACCGCCACATGAAGTACACAAAGACCAGCAGCGGCAGGATGGCGGTCAGCGCGAAGATGGTGCTCGCGGCTTCGCGGAGCTTCACTGAACGGTCACCGACTTTCGATCCTCCAAGGCAAGCCCGACGACAGACCTTGTCGCTCTCTTCTAGTGTGCCGGGGGCCGCCGCAGACACAAAGGAGAAAAGGCTCGGGAACGCGGCTCCGAAGCCAGCGGCCGTCCTGATGCCGGCTGAGCTAGATCGAGGACTTACAGCCCGTTAGTCGGCCCAGACGCAGGCGCGTCGCCCCCTTTGCCCGAGCACTTTTTGCGATCGTCACAGGGCGCACGATATCTGGAGCCAGACTCCTGAACCGATCCGGGAATTCCCTTGTCTTGGCTCCGGGACTTTCCCAATTGGCAGTCTAGGACGCCAGCGTCAAGGTGGGAGTCGCCGATCGCATCCTTCGCGTCGGCCAAATGGGGAGTGCCATGTCGTACCGGATCAGCTCATCGTGCTCACGAGCTTACGGTTCGTCTCTCGCTCTGCTCGTCTCGTTCCTCCTCACCACCGTGACCCTCTCGCCGGGAACCGGCACCGCCGGCCCGGGGGCGGGCGCCGGCGCTGGCGCCGGAGGAGTGGGCGCTTCGGCCGGTGGGGTGGGCGCTTCGGCCGGTGTGGGCGGTAGCGGCGGCGGAGTCGGCGCTTCGGCCGGCGGCGTTGGCGTCAGTGGTGCCGCGGGCGTTGGCGGCACCGGGGCGAGCGGCGGCGTGGGCGCTGCGGCCGGCGGGGTGGGCGTCAGCGGTGCGGCGGGCGTTGGCGGCACCGGGGCGAGCGGCGGTGTAGGCGCCGCGGCCGGCGGGGTGGGTGTCAGTGGTGCCGCGGGGGCTGGCGGCACCGGGGCGAGCGGCGGCGTAGGCGCCGCGGCCGGCGGGGTGGGTGTCAGTGGTGCCGCGGGGGTCGGCGGCACCGGGGCGAGCGCCGGCGTGGGCGCTTCAGCCGGCGGTGTGGGCGTCAGTGGTGCTGCTGGGGTTGGGGGTACCGGCGCCAGTGCCGGCGTGGGCGCTTCAGCCGGCGGCGTGGGCGTCAGTGGTGCTGCTGGGGTTGGGGGTACCGGCGCCAGTGCCGGCGTGGGCGCTTCAGCCGGCGGCGTGGGCGTCAGCGGTACTGCGGGCGTCAGCGGCACCGGGGCGAGCGCGGGGGTCGGCGTCGGTTCTGGCGGCGTCGGCGTCGGCGGTAGCGTTGACGTCGACAGCTCCGGAGTCAACGGCGTCAGCGCCGGTGTTGGCACGTCCGCGGTAGGTATCGGTGCTGTGGGCCACACCGGAATCGGCACCGGCGGGGTTGCTGACCCGTCGCAGACTGGTTTCTTCGGGAGCGACCCTGGTCCCGAAGAGATCCCTTCATTCGCGGAGCGCGCGGCCCGGCACGCGGCGAGGGCCGCCGCGGAGGCCGCGCGTCTGGCCGCCATCGCAGCGGACGCGGCGCAGCGAATAGGCGAGCGGCAGGCCGGAAGTCGATCCGAGGTGCAGTTCGACCTTGCCAGCGATGTTGCGGATGCCGCGATGGACTCGGCCCGGACCGCCGCCGACGCGGCGCGTGAGGCGGAACGAGCGGCGGCAGAGGCCGCGCGCATCGCGAACGCCTCGCTTCCCGATCGCGATGTCCTCGCGCGTCGCGAGGCGCTGCGCGCGCGCGACGCGGCTGAGCGCGCTTGGGAGGCCGCCGAGGAGGCGGGCGATCGGCCCGGTGGGCGCGTGTCGGCATCGACCTCGCGCTCGACTGTGTCGTCAGGTCTCTTCCAGAGCGCCTGGCGTGGGATGCGAGCGGAGACGAGCTTCGCTCGCGGCCGATCCCTCTTCGAGGCGGGGAAGTACGAAGAAGCCCGGGAGTCGCTGCGCGAGGCGACCGCCATGTATCCCGACCATGACCAGGCGCGCTCGCTCCTCGCGTGGTCCGAGTACTTCCTCAGCGACTTCAGGGGCGCCATCGTCTCGTTCAAGATCGCACTGCGTCGTCAGCCCACGTGGGCGGGCCTGTACAACGGCCTCGGGTGGAGTCGGTTTCGTCTCAAGCGAAACCATCTGGCGATCGCGGCGTTCCGTCCGGCTCTGGACCGAAATCCGGACTATGTCGATGCCCTGAACGGGCTGGGGTCGGCGCTGTTCGAGCTGCGCCAGTACGGTGCTGCCCTGCCGCCCCTCGAACAGGCGCTACGAGGATCGCAGCCGCTCATCGCCAAGGAACCGGCGGAAGCGCAGATCCTGAGAGCGAAGGTGGGCTCGAGCCTCTACCACGTCGGACGCTACCGCGAAGCTCTCGCGATGTTCATCAGGGCCAGCCTGGCTGCTCCGGATTCACCCGAGCTTCAAGAGGCGATCGGTTGGTGCTACATCCAGCTTGGCCAAAAGCAGCTGGCGCGCGAGGCGTTTCAGCGCGCGTTGCTGCTTGCGCCTGGCAACGAGGCCGTGGTCGAAAGGCTCCGGCGCGCAAGTCGCTGATGGGTAGCCGGGACGCCGAGCATCCCCATCGATGCCGTGAGGGCCATCGGTGGCAGCATGCGGGGCCGACGGCCCTCGTCTGTGAGATCCCTGTCCACGATTCGGAGACCGGGGACCTCACACTCGTCAGCGAAGGGGATTGTCCGGTGTGCTCCGGACGCGAGGACCTGCTCGTCCGGGAGCCCCATTCGCACTACTGCAATACATGCGCGGGCGAGTGGGATCACGAAGGTCGGTGTCTCGACGGTTGGGCCGCCAGCTGTCCCTGGTGCTTCCCGGCACCAGACGCGGCCCCGGCACCCGGGGCCCGACGAGGAGCGCACTTCCATTTCTGCCCTGAATGCGCCAAGAACTGGCAGCACGAGGCCTCATGTGCCGCCCCTCTCCGGGCCGCGTTGCCCGACTGCTCCGGCTGCCGTGGGCTGAGCGCAGATCCAGCGGCTCGAGAACGCGTCGCAAAACCGAGGGCCACATTTTCGCCGTTTCGGCCGCGCGTCTCCCCCACCGAGATCGTCAGTAACGTCCATGGCCTCGTCATGTCGGCCGTGGTACTGACCTCGGTCGCCGTAGCCCTGACGATTCCGATCCTGTTCTGGAGCTTGGCGCCGCCATCGTCCCTGGCCAGGCAACGCTCCGGGCCGCCGTCCACGCCATCGGAAGGGGCTCCGATAGTAGCCGCGCTACCGCCCGAGTCAGGCGCGGGGTCCATCCGGCCGAACGTGCCTC